>Ga0163151_10003134_pt1 | contig 24278 bp, 21 predicted proteins | sample OliLakLV19MP5IB2_FD_145596 | JGI IMG/M metagenome (GOLD analysis project Ga0163151, IMG submission 145596) | Freshwater microbial mat bacterial communities from Lake Vanda, McMurdo Dry Valleys, Antarctica - Oligotrophic Lake LV.19.MP5.IB-2 | ecosystem: Environmental > Aquatic > Freshwater >...
GTGGGGGCCTGGTGCTGGTGAACAATTTTCCCGGTGTCAGCGGACCCGTTGCGGGCAAAGCCGCGGCGAAGAAAGCGGCGAAGGCCGCCGCGACGACGACGAGCGGGGCAGGAGCGGTGAACGCGGGGTTGGGCCGGTTCTGGTTTGCCGATTGGCGCGTGTCGGGAGCGAAGGTGGAGGCGCATCCGGAGCGGACGTTTGGGCCGTTGTTTTTTTCCCAATATACGTTGAGCGGGGGCATCATGAAAATGACGGCGCAACTGCCTCCGATCGGGCCGAAGGATGCCCGGACCGTGCGGTTGCAGGTGCAGACGGGCAGCTCGTGGAGGACGGCGGGCGAGGAACGCATCCATCCCGAGGCGCGCACCGCCACGTTCCGCATTCCGAACTGGGAGGTGGGGCGCGACGCGCCCTATCGTCTCGCTTATAATCTCACGTATACGGATGGCCGGCAGGAGGAGCATTTCTGGACGGGGACCGTGCGCCGCGATCCGGTGGATGTCCCGACGCTCTCGGTGGCCGACATCTCGTGCAATATTCACGAGGCATTTCCGAATGCTCCCTATGTACAAAACGTCGCCAAGGTGAACCCCGACGTGCTGGCGTTTACGGGCGACCAGTTTTATGAATCGACCGGTGGCTTCGGCGTGATTCGAACGCCGGTGGACGCCGCGATGATCGACTACTTGCGCAAATGGTATCTGCACGGATGGACGTGGCGCGAGCTGATGCGGGATCGGCCAAGCATCTCGTTGCCGGATGACCACGATGTGTATCAAGGCAATCTTTGGGGCGAAGGCGGGGCGGCAAAAACGACGACCCAGGAGGCGGGCGGCTATGATATGGCGGCGGAATGGGTGAATGTCGTGTATCGCACCCAGACGGCGCATCATCCGGATCCTTATGACCCCACGCCGGCCAAGCGCGGTACGCTGCAGTATTATGGACCGCTTACCTACGGGCGGATCAGTTTCGCAGTGCTCGCGGATCGCCAATATAAATCGGCGCCGGAAGGAAATGTCCCACCGACAGGCGGGCGGGGCGATCATGAAACAAATCCGAATTTCGACCCGAAGACGGCGGACGTGCCCGGGCTTACACTTCTGGGGGCCAAGCAGGAGGAGTTCCTGGAAAAGTGGGTTGAGGACTGGCGCGGCGCCGATATGAAAGCGGTTATATCCCAAACAATATTTTCGGCTTTTCCCACGACCCATGGGCGGGGTGAGTCGATGATTTTGCGGGCGGATTACGATACCAATGGCTGGCCGCAAACCGCGCGCAACCGGGCGGTGCGCACAATCCGAAAAGCCTTCGCGTTTCATATTGCGGGTGACCAGCATATACCGGGTTTAGTCCAGTATGGGGTCGATGAACACCGTGATGCCTCGGTGGCCTTTGCGGGTCCGGCGGTAAACGTTGGCTATCCACGTTGGTTTGAGCCGTTGCTTGCGCCGTGGACCAAACCAAATGGACCCGGGCTCACGGGTGATTTTACCGACAGTTTTGGTCATCCCTTTACGGTCCTCGCGGTGAAGAACGGGGCGAAGGAACCCCGGGCGGGCGATGCCATGCAGTTTCTCGATGATAAAGCGTCGGGCTTCGGTCTGGTGCGTTTTGATAAGCAACGTCAGACCATCCGCGTCGAGTGTTGGCCATTCCTCGCCGATTTCACGAAGACCGACACGCAGATGCCGGGCTGGCCGATCGAGATCAAAATGCTCGAAAACTATGGGCGGAAGGTTACCGGCCATTTGCCGTCGCTCACAATCCGCGGTGCCGCGAAGCCGGTGATTCACGTTTACGACGAAGCCACCGGAGAACTCGTCTATGCCCTGCGGGCGGCGAGCCCGAATTTCCGGCCGCACGTATTTGCTCCCGGGAAGTATCGCGTGCGGGTGTCCGATCCAGATCGCGGTAACGCATCGGAGGTGCGTGGCCTGCAACCCTCGGTGGACGACCAGAAACCAATCGCGGTTTCAATCTAATGTCCTCGGCGGCGCCGTGAACAATCAACAGCGCCGACCGGGCGGGCAAGGGGAGGGTGCGCTGACGTCAGGCGAGTTCCAAGCCGCGGCATCCCCCAGCGATTGATCCGGAACCCGGACGGCGTTCCTGCTTTGCCTGGTTTAGCGTCATTCGGGTTAGACCCCATAGGTACGGCAAAGAATTCAGCTATGATTGGGGACGGTTTGGATCGCATGGGCGTGTTGTTAAAACCGCGGAGCAGGAACTCATGGCCCTTATTTTTGAATACATCCAAACCGAAAGCGTCGCGGAGCTTTCCTATCTGGTCGGCGATGATTCGGACGGGATGGCGGCGGTCTTCTATCCCCCTGCGGATGTGGAGTGTCACCTCGAACTCGCCCGCGCGAAAAATGTACCGATCACGCACATCTTTGAGACGCCCATCCACGCGGATTTTTGTGAGCGGTGCGAGGGAACCCTCGACAAGGGCAGGCCGACGGCGGTATAGTGTGGTAGCGGATATCGTGCGAGCATCCTGAATGAGAGCGGCGACAACCTGAATGATCACACGCGAACAATCACCGTTGAATGTGGAGATGCCGTTTTCGAAGCTGGATGGCTTCATCACGCCGAATGATGACTTTTATGTGCGGGACCATTTTCCGGTGCCCCGCGTGGATGTGAAAATGTGGCGGTTGAAAGTCGAAGGCGCGGTCGAGACTCCTTTCGAGATCGGTTACGAAGCCCTGCTGGAAATGGAAATGCGCACCATTACGGCGACGCTGGAGTGTGCTGGAAACAGTCGCGCTTTCCTTCAGCCGCCGCCCGACGCCACGCTCTGGGAACTTGGCGCCGTGGGCAACGCGGAGTGGACGGGTGTGCCTCTCTCCGCGGTGCTCGAGCGCGCCGGAATGACGTCGGACGCGGTCGACGTCATTCTTGAAGGTGCGGATCACGGGGAGGCCGAGAAGTCGCCCCGCCCCGCGGGCGCACTCCACTTCTCGCGCAGTGTGCCCCGCCGCAAAGCATGCCACGATGTGCTCCTCGCCCTGATGATGAATGGCACGCCCCTGTCACCGGCTCATGGTTTTCCGGTGCGCGCGATTGTGCCGGGCTGGTATGCCGCGGCGTCGGTGAAATGGCTCGCACGCATTGTGGTCAGCGATCGGCCTTTCGCCGGTTATTTTCAATCGATTGACTACTCCTATTGGGAAAGGCGCGAGGGTTTGCCGACGCTCGTGCCGATCCAGGAACTGCAGGTCAAAGCCGAGATCGCGCGGCCGGCGATCGGCGAGGTTGTGCCGGCCCGGTCAGATTATCGAATGCATGGTGCCGCCTGGACGAGCGAGGTCGAGATTGTGAAGGTCGAAATCAGCGACAATTCGGGTGCGACCTGGCGAGACGCGAAACTGATCGGCCAACCGGTGCCGAACGCCTGGCAACTTTGGGAATTCGATTGGCGGACGCCGGCGGTTCCAGGCAAGGTGACGCTCCTGGCGCGCGCCACCGACGCCCGCGGCCGGACCCAGCCGCGCGAGCATCAGGCCGATCGTGGGCATTACTTGATCAGTCACTGTCTACCCATCGCGGTTGACGTCCGGTGACTTTATTGGCGACGCTGGGCGTGACCGGCGATGACCACGCGAGCGATATCGCGATGCGGCATCGGCCGTCCGTGGCTGCTCGAAGATCGCTCGGCATAAAAAAGCGGAGCCGGTTTGCTCCGCTTGTTCGCTGCTGAGGGCTCCGCAGACCTCAGGTCTCCTTTTTCTTTTTTGCCTTTTTCTCTGCGCCGGCGGCGAACTCCTCTTTGGATAGCGCGCCGTCGCCATTCTGGTCGAGCGAGGCAAAGCGGCTGGGGGCCGTTGCCTCGCCGGGTGAGTTTTTCAGCGTGGTACTATATTCAGTGAGGGTGATCTTGCCGTCCCGGTTGCGGTCGAAGGTGGAGAACGCGGTCGGTGTTTTGTTGCTGTCAGGCTGAGCCGCTAGCGCGGTGAGCGGCAGGGCAAGGGCGAGAACGACTGAGGCGAGGAGGAGGTGGATTCGTTTATTCATAGGATTAAGGTACGAACCCGAAAATGCCGGGTCTCGCCGCAGGTTCACGCCCGTTTTTTCCCGGATTCATGGGTATCGCGAGGGTGGGAATGGGGGTGCCGGCGAAGCGCGGATGTTTCCACGTCCCGGCATCGAGCTCACTGCGGGTCGCGCACAGTCGCGAGATCGCGCACGCGATCTGTAGCTACGTCAGGGGCCGGGGATGCGCAGCAAATCCGACACCTCGCCCAGAGTAGGGAAACTCAAACAATCTGCGGGCTAAAACTGCCTTGGCTCCGGGTGGATTCATTGCTGCCAAGACCCTTCGCCAGATCCGGTTGACCCCAATGGTAGTGTTGGCAGCCTTGGAATCCACGCGAATCATCCTCTCTCGTTACATGTAATATATAACCTTGAGAGTTGTGTGACGCGAAGCGGGCACTCGACTCCTGTTGAACAAGCCTGTCCGAACTTCGGGCCTTAGACCCGGTGCGTCATTTCGGTGATCTGTTTCGTCGCGATGCCGATCGGGCGATCCAGTGGGACGCCGGCACAGCCGAGCAAGGTCGTGAGCAGGTCGCCCTGGTTTCCGCGCACGTTCTTCAGGAAGCGGCCGGTGTTGAGCGTGCCGCCGCCGCGGCCGGCGACAATAAAGGGCAGGTTTTCGCGGGCGTGTTTGTTACCATCCTCCAGGCCCGAGCCCCACATCATGATGGAATTGTCGAGCAGGGTGCCCTCACCTTCGCGGATGCTCTGCATCCGTTTGATCATATAGGCGAACTGCTCGATATTGAACGCGGTGATCGCGGCGACCCTCCGCACCTTCTCCGCATCCTGGGCGTGATGGGTCTGGGAATGATGCGTGTCCTTGAATCCAAGCTCCGGATACGACACCCCGTTCGGCGTGGAACCAATATACGTGCTAACGCGCGTGGTGTCGGTCTGGAACGCGAGCACATTCAGGTCACACATCACCTGCATATACTCGCTGCGTTTATCTCCCAACGGAATCTTGATTTCGATCGGCGGAGAATCCGACGCGAAGCGTTGGCTCGGGCTGACGCCAGCCTTCTCCAGCGCCGCCTCTTTTTGCCGGAATTCGATCGCGGCAATGCGCCGCTCCACGGAACGCACGCTGTCGAGGTATTCGTCCAGCTTGTGCCGGTCGCCCTGGGGGAGCGTGCGCCGCAGGTCCTTGGCGCCGCCGATGACCAGATCCAGCATCTTGCGGTCCAGCGCGCCCGTCTGCGTCGACTGGCCGGGTTTCCGGCCCTGGCCGGCCTGGTTACTCATGCTAAAGAGGCGGTTGAGCACGCTACGCGGATTGGTCTCGGCAGGTACAGCCTGCGTGGCGGAGCGGTAGCTGCAGTGCGAATAGTAGCCCTCGTTCAACCCTTCCTGGTTCTCCTTGTGCGTCTGCGGCATGGTGGCCAATTCGAGCGACGGCAACGACGTGAGGTGGCCCACATAGTTCGCCGCAATCTGGTCGGCCGAAATCGCAATGGCGATCTGGCTGCGGCGGTCCGCATCGGGCAACCGCGCCGTCAGCCACGTCGATAATTCCAGGGCGTGAGGGGCGCCGTTGAAAGGAGAGATCGGCACGCCCGAGATCCCCTTCATCAAAAGGCATTCGCTCAACACGGAACGCAGCGATGCCAACGCGGGTGGCGGCGATGTCAGGAAGCTCTCCGGGCTCGCCGGCCAGAACTGATCCATGATCACCCCGTGCGGCATGTACATGAAACCCAGGCGAACCGGCGGCTTGGCGGCATTCTTGTTTGCCGGTTCGGCCCAACCCATTGACTCGAACAGCGGCAGGGCGAGGGCGACGCCGATTCCTTTCAGGCAGGTGCGACGGTCGATGAGGTGATTGCTGCTCATGGGGGGTGGGGGACACTCACTCACTTCATAAATGATGGGCCGATCGTCGCGCAATTGCCAGCCAGGAAACCGAGGCTGCGAATACGCTTCGCGCGTCTCGCGATGAAAAAGGTGTGAGAAGCACCTGCCCCCCAAAATCTAAATGCGGTCGATCAGTGCCGACGAGTGAAGATCGATGGTTAAAGGCTTGCATGAGCACGGGCCGTTATTCAATCCGACGCTGCGTGAAGGGGTAGCTCGTGACGATTTCCGTGATCAGCGTCTGCATCCGATAGCCGTCTTGGGCGATGGTGTCCATCAGGCGATCCACCACGATTTCGTCGTAGCCTTCGAGCGGGCGACAGAGGGCGTAGGCGAGCAGTTTCTCCGTCAGGTTGCGGGCGAGATCGGGCTGGCGGGCGGCGATGATGGCTTTGAGTGCCTTGGGCGTTGAAAAACGTTTTCCGTCCGGCAGCTCGCCGGTGGCATCGATCGCGCCGCCCGTCTCTTCCACGTCGCGCCAGCGGCCGATGGCATCGAAGTTCTCCAGGCCGAATCCGATCGGGTCGAGAATGCGGTGACAGTTGGCGCAGGTAGGATCCGTGCGGTGCAATTCCGTGCGCTGCCGCAGGGTCAAGTTTGCGACCTTGGCTCCGTCCTGTACTTCCAGCGCCGGAACGTTTGGTGGCGCGGGCGGCACGTGCTCCCCGAGGACTTGTTCAAGCACCCACACCCCGCGTTTGACGGGACTCGTGCGATTGGGAAACGAGGTTACGGCCAGAACGCCGGGCATGCCCAGAATTCCGCCGCGATTGGGATCGGTCAGCGTCACCTTGCGCATGGCCGGACCGGTGACGGTTTTTTCCAGTCCGTAAAGTTGCGCCAGCGCGCCGTTGAGAAAGGTGTAATTGCTGTCCACGAACGCGACGACACTCCGGTTTTCCCGGACAATACTTTCGAAAAACAACCGCGCCTCGTCATACATCGCTGCGCGCACTTCGGCGGTCAAGGCCGGGAATTTGTCGGTATCGAAGACTTTCGCATCCAGCTCACCCAACTCCAGCCACTGCGCCCCGAAGCCATCGAACAATGCGCGCGACCGCGGGTCCTGCAGCAGGCGTTTCACTTGCGCGCGGAGGTTCGCCGGTTCGTGGAGCGTGCCGCGGTCGGCCAGGGCCGACAGCTCCGCATCCGGTAGCGTGGCCCACAATAAATACGAGAGCCGCGACGCGAGTTGATAATCGTCCAGCGGCACGATCCTGCTCCCGGGCGGGACTTCGCCGGCCGGCGTGATATATAGAAACTGCGGCGAAACGAGAATCGCCTTCAGCATCAAACCCAGGGCGGCCGCGTCGCCGAGTTGGTTGTCGCGCCCCAGATCGAAGACGCCGACCAAGACATCCAGTTCAGCATCGGAAGGCGGACGGCGATAGGCGTTGCGGGCCAGCGAGCGGGCGACGGTCCGCGCGGCCGCGCGGACATCGGCCCCGGACGCGGGCGGTGCACCGAAGAGGCGCTGTTGCACGGCAGTCGGCGGCGCGCCCGCGGGACCGAGGATGCGATCCACGACGGCATTGGCGATCCCGAGATACTGTTCCGACTGAAGCGCGGAGAGCGAATTCAGATAACCCTGGCCGACAACCTCGTCGGGCAATTCGCGGGTGATCGCTGGATCGATGCCGAAGAGATCGTGCAGGGTATTGCCATACTCGACCTTGGTCAGGCGGCGGATGACGAACGGACCGGGATCCTTTGGGCTGAGAAACTTGATGTGGCCAATCCAGTCCAGGAACATCTGCCGCTCCTCCGCTGCCGGCTGCTCGTCCGCATCGTCCGGCGGCATGTCGTGCGCCCGCACATGGGCAAACCCCTGTTTCCACCACTGGCGGAAAGCGGGACTGCCGGGATCTTTGAGCGTCGCCAGAAAGTTGATACCACCCTTCGGCCGGCTGCCGTGGCACTTGATGCAGTAGTCTTTGAGGAAAGGCGTAACCTGACCCTGAAACATCTTTTTGGCGTCCGCCTGTAACGTCGCATGATCCCCCTCGACCGCCGGCTGCGCCTGGCCAAGGGGGGCCAAAGCGGCGGCGAAACCAGCAAGCAAAAAAGCCGTAAGGGCGCGGCGAAAAGATCGGGGCATGCTCCCGCCAGTGTCGTCCTCGTCGGCGGAAAATGTCACGAGCGATTTGCCGGCGTTTCCTGCGAAAAACGTGGGGAGTTGCCACCCCACCGCCGCGGTGGCACGTTTCGCCCTGATCGCCCTCAACTTAAAGCGACCTCGCGCGCCTGCGGTAGCGATCAGCGGGTGATCGTGAGGCTGCGCATCGGCATCACGACCAATCGCGCGTTGTGAGGGTGGATCTAGCCGCGTTTTTCTCGCATCACGCGCTTGCTCGCGCAGGGCAGCCGGCTTAGTTTAATCGATTGGACGCCGGTGAAAATATGGATTTGATCACCAATTTGGATACTCTGACGACGATTCATCGCTGGATTATTTTGCTCGGTTTTGTCAGTGCGCCGTTATTTGCGCAGAGCGTAGTGCGGCCGGCGCCGAATCTGGTGGTGGAAGACATTCCGCCCATTCCTCTTGCGCTTGTCGAGGAGGTGAAGCGTTATACGGAGGCCCGCGCGGCGGCGTTCGCAGGCTGGCACCCGACCGAAGTCGGGATGCTGATCAGCACGCGCTTTGGCAACTCCGCGCAGATTCATCGGGTGACGTCTCCGCCCGGCATGCGCCGCCAGCTGACGTTCTTCGAGGAACCGGTAAGCCCGGGCGGATACGAACAGATCAGCGGTGATTCAAGGGGCGAATGACCTGCGCGTGCCGCGGACGGAAGCGGTCCAGATCCGCGGAAACCGTGCGCCAGAACGGCACGCCAGTGTGGTACCTGGAGGCGAAGGATGAAGGCCACGGCTTCGCGAAAAAAAGCAATCACGACTTCCGGTTCTACGCGGCCGTGATGTTCGTGAAGACGTATCTGCTCTATTAATAAGTCAGCAGTACCGTTCCGAGCCGAGGCCACACGGGGCTTCCGGCGTGACTGGTCCCGGGCCCGGTCCTTGGGCTCCGACTAGGGCGTCGTAACGTCGTCCGAGGCGGAGCCAAGGAACTCTTGCAAGGGCGTGATGAAACGTGAAAACGCCTCGATGTGCGGGACGTGCCCGACGCCGTCGAGCGGCACGAGTTTGGCCTGGGGAATGGTCGCCGCGATCTTGCTACCCAATTCGGGGTAATTGCCCAAGGCTTTGCGCATGGCTTCGGGGGCGAGCTCACGGCCGGGTGCGGTGCGATCGCGCTGGCCGATGATGAGGAGCGTCGGCATCTTCAGCTGATTGAACTCATACACGACCGGTTGAGTGTAAATCATCTCGCTGATCAACGCCTGGACCCAGGCCACGCGCGCGTGTTCGGCACTGCGGGTGAAGGTGACCGGCATTTCGACCCAACGATCATAGTCCGGCCGCCACCCGCCGCCGTAGTAGTTATTCTGCTGATACGCCCGGATCTTTTCCGCGGTCTGCTGGAGTTCGTCTTGAAAAAGCGCGTCCGCGGTGCGGTACGGGACGCCCTTGGCGCTCCAGTCTTCCAGACCGATGGGATTAACCAGAGTGAGGGATCGGGTGAATGCCGGAAACATCAAGGCGAACCGCGTGGCAAGCATTCCGCCCATCGAGTGGCCGACGACGTGGGCGCGGGTGACGCCGCGGTTGCGCAAAAGTTCGAGGGTGTGGGTGGCGAGCTGGTGAAAGGAGAATTGGTATCCGGTGGGCTTGGACGACTTTCCAAACCCGATCTGATCGGGAATGATGACGCGATAGCCGGTGCGCCGCAGGGAGATCGCCGTCTGTTCCCAATAGGCGCCGCTGAAATTTTTTCCGTGAAGGAGTAGAACCACCCCGATCTCTTTCGTTTCGGGTGGCGGCTTGAGTTCCATGAAGGCCATTTCGAGTTCCTGTTGCTGGCTCGTTACTTTCAGTAGTTGGGCTGGAAACGGATAGGCGAAGCTTTCCAGACGCAGACCATCGGCGGTCGGATTGGCTGGCGAGGGAGGCAAGACGCGGCTGACTGCGGCTTGAGCGAGGAACAAGATCGCGCCGCCCATAGCCACCCGGAGCCACCTGGGACGGTGTGGCGAGCGGCGCGCAAATCGCGTCATGGCGCCCGTGCTGGCGGCGGGAGTCACGGCGTTCCCAAGTCTGAAGACGCGGCGGCGGGCGCAGCCCCGAGCTGTTGCATCATCTGCAACGCATCGGTTGAAAGCCAATATTCCGCGACCTTGCCGTCGGCGAGTCGGAGGAGATCGACCCCGCTGAATTCCACCATGGTTCCCGGAGCGGCTTGGGTTCCCGGGAGACCACCGGCATAGGAACCACGGGCGGTCCAGCGGGTGGCGACTTTGCCTCCGTCTTCAATTGGGCCGACATCGAGGGAAACGATCAGTCGCTCGAACGGCGCACGGGCCTGTTTGACGGTCGCTTTTATTCGTTCAATTCCGTCGGCGGCGTCCGAGGTGTTGGCCGGAACGCCGGGATCGTGAACGACACAATCCGGGGCGACGATATCATCAGCGAGCGAGAGGTCGCCATTCCACATGCCGAGCCAGCGGCCGTAGAGTTTTGCAGTTTCGGTGGAAGGCATGAAGGGACGGACCGGCAGTGATGACGAAGGTTCAGGTTAGCGAGAGGGGTTTTTCGAATGGCTCGCGGGATCGCGAACGAAGGAACCTGTGCGGCAACGTGCCTACTAAGCGCTGTTTCCTCGTGACCATTGATTCTTCTGTTTCCTCACCCGCGAGTGTCACTCGCCAGATAATTATTGCGATCACGCTGGTCGCATTGGCAGTGCTGATTTGGAAGGTGGTTGATGTCTTCGTGATCGCGTTTGGCGGAATCATTTTCGCAACAATATTGCGGGCGATGGCCGAGCCGCTGGCGCAGCGCACGGCGTTATCGCCGCGCCTGAGTCTGCTCGTCGTGGTAATTGTTCTCGTGGTGTCGAGCGGGCTGATGTTCTGGTTATTCGGTCGCCAAGCTATTCAGCAATTCGAGCAGTTGCGGGAGGAACTGCCGGTGGCGGCGGAAAAATTTCAGGGCTGGTTGTCGGAATCGCGCATGGGCCAGACCATGGTTAATTCCTTGCAGCAGGCGGCCGAAGACGGGAATCCGGTTTCGCAGGCAGGTCTGGCGCTCGGCGCCACGATCGGTGGCATTGGCAATATCGTTCTAATCATGGTCGTTGGCGTGTACTTTGCGGCCGATCCGCCGATGTACCGCGAAGGTGCGTTGCGCCTGCTACCTCCGGTGCGGCGTCCGCCAGTGCGGCTGGCGTTGGATGATGCCGGGTCGGCGCTTCGGAAGTGGCTGCTCGCCCAGGTCATTATTATGGTGGTGGTGGGGACGCTGGTGGGAGTGGGACTGGCCCTGCTGGGGGTTCCGCTGGCGCTTTCACTGGGGCTGATCGCCGGGCTGCTCGAATTTATCCCCATCGTGGGGCCAATGGTGGCGGCGATTCCCGGAATTCTCCTGGCATTTGCAGTGGGTCCGGAGACGGCGCTCTACGTACTGATATTTTATATAGGGGTGCAGCAGATTGAGGGAAATGTCTTAACCCCGCTCGTTCAACGCTGGGCAGTCCATTTGCCTCCAGTCGTGGCGGTACTGTCGATCGTGGTGGCGGGATTGCTGTTTGGAATCTTAGGGGTGATTTTCGCCACCCCCATTGCGGTGGTCGTAATGGCAATGGTTAAGCACCTGTACGTTGAGGATACCTTGGAGAAGAACCGGCCGAAGCCCCAGCGGGCCAAGCCGCGGGAGTCATGACCTTACCCGGATTGAGCTTTCCCGGACCGAGGCGCAAATCACTCCTCCAAATGGACGGGGCTCGATCCTGATCGAGGGGAACCGGCGCCCCTCCGGGTGAACCTCAGATATTTGGAGCCTGATCTGCGGTCTCCGCGCGTTTATTTAGTTTCTCGGCGAGCGCGGTCAGTTTTTCGTCGGTTGTTTCTTCATCCTCAAGGGTTTGCTCCAGCACGCGCGCGGCATCCTCATAATCCTCGCACTCACCCATCCATCCTTTGGGTTGCTCCGGGTCACCTCGTGCCGGAGCGAGCGGCTTGGTCGGCCACACCCGTCTCTTATCCTCATAATGTTGCGAAAAGACCACTATACGTCTCTACGGTTGGCTGGACGTAGGGAGCCTGATTCGCAGCTTAAAAGGCGCTCCGAAGCCCTTTTGACCGCCGCCACCCGACATGCCGCACCTTTTACTTGTGATTGATGATGATAATATGGTCCGCGAATCGCTGCGGTTTATTTTACGTCGGCGGGGTTATCAAGTGATTGTGGCGGAGAATGGTCCGGTGGGGCTCGCGGCGGCGCGCGACAATCCGGTCGACGGTGTGTTGTTGGATTACCACATGCCCGTCATGAACGGAGCGGAGGTGTGTCGGGTGCTGATGGCCTATGGAGCGCAACGCGGTCGGCCCCTTCCCGTGTGGATGATGACCGGAGCGCGCACGCATGCCTTGGCGAAGGCGACGGCGGAGGCCGGTGCGATCGTGCTGTTCGCAAAGCCTTTCGACATCCCTGAGCTCTACCGGCATCTTGAGGCGCGCCTCAGTCCGGCGGCCGCTGCGGTGAAGGTGGAGCCTCGCGTGGTGCAAGCGGCTAATATTTGAGCGCGGGTGGCGGAACAGTGGCTGCAGTGGCTGGACGAAAGTCCGTTCCTGACCACGGTGGCCTGATGCCGCTTCATCTTACGGGTTTTCACCACTTAACCGCAGTCACCGCGGACGCTCCTCGCAATCACGCGTTCTACACCCGGACGCTCGGCCTTCGCCTGGTGAAGAAGACGGTAAACCAGGATGATGTTTCGGCGTATCATCTTTTCTATGCCGACGGTGAGGCTTCGCCAGGAACAGATATCACGTTTTTCGACTGGCCCGTGGGTCGCGAGCGCCGGGGTTCGAATAGCATCGTGCGCACCGGACTGCGCGTGGCCGATGAAACAGCGTTGCGCTGGTGGATCGATCGGCTCGCGAGGCGTAATCTCAAACCCTCGGCGCTGCTCACGCGCGACGGGCGCCCCACGGTTGATTTCGAAGATGAGGAAGGCCAGCGGCTCAGCCTGGTTGCTGACGCTACACCCGGCGAAATGCATCCGTGGTCCAAGAGTCCGGTGCCCGCTGAATATCAGATCCGCGGCTTGGGTCCGATCACGCTGAGTGTGCCGGATATCCGGCCGACGGATACGGTGCTGACGAACGTCATGAACTTGCGCCGCATCCGCGAGTATCAGGCGGACAGTGACGGCAAGTTGCGAACCGTGCACGTCTACCAGATGGGCGCGGATGGTCCGCAAGCGGAACTCCACGTCAAAGTTGAACCGGGCGAGCGCCCTGCCGGAACGGGCGCGGGCGGGGTGCATCACGTCGCGTTTCGAACCCCGAATTTCGCGGAGTATGATGGCTGGATCGAGCGGCTTGCCCAATTGGGCGTGGCGTCGAGCGGCGCGGTCGATCGCTTCTATTTCCGCAGTCTTTATTTTCGTGAACCGAATGGGATCCTCTTTGAGATTGCGACCGACGGGCCGGGCTTTGCGGCCGACGAGCCCCAGGAATCCCTGGGCGAGCGGCTCGCGCTTCCGCCGTTTCTCGAACCGCGCCGAGCCGAGATCGAATCCGGGCTGAAGCCGCTGGTCACGCTCTAGCGGGCGGAAAGTGGGCTCCGGGCGGCATTACCCGCCGACCTCGCAACGATCCTTCCGTCGTGGGATTGTCCGCGGTAAACCGATCGCGCGGTGTCGACCCACGGATGACGCACGATCGCGGTCGGTTGTTTTACGGTACCGCCGTTGTCTCGGACGCCGTTACTGGTACAAGTCGAGCGATGCGCCCCGGGCTGTTAAAGGCGACGTAGATCAGACCATCCGGGCCGGTGGCGACATCGCGGACGCGGCCTTCATTCTTGATGAGAACTTCCTGGTGCACGACCCGGTCGCCGTCGGTCTCGATCCGGCGGAGTTCCTGATGCGAGAGCGCGGTAAGGAGCAGGTGGTTTTTCCATTTCGGAAAACGATCTCCAGTATAGAATGCGACCGCTGACGGTGCGATTGTGGGGGTCCAGTGAACCACCGGCTGTTCCATCCCGGGATATTCTGTTCCGTGGATCTTTTCGCCGATCTGTGGTTGGCCGTAGGAGATGACGGGCCAGCCGTAATTGCGGCCGGGCTCGATGCGATTCAGTTCGTCGCCACCTGCCCGCGGGCCGTGTTCGGCCGCCCAGAGTTGACCCGTGAGCGGATGGAAGTCGAGGCCCTGAACGTGGCGGTGGCCGTAACTCCAAATGGAGCCGAGGGCGCCCGGTTGAAAGAGAAACGGGTTTTGCGGAGCGGGGCTGCCATCGTCCCGCACGCGATGAATCTTGCCGACGGCGCTCGCGAGATCCTGCGCCAGATAGGGTCGGCCGCGTTCACCCAGTGAATAATATAGGTTCTCGTCTTTATCCCAGAGAAAGCGCGCGCCGTAATGGGAATTATCGACCCAGAAGAGTTCCGGGCCCGGGCGAAAGATATCCTGCTGATCGACCCAGGCGCCCTCGCGGATGCGACCGCGGACGACCGCCGTCATCGATGTGTCCGCATTTATACCGGGCGTGCTATAGGCGAGATAAATCCAGCCATTCTCGCTGTAGCGGGGGTGGATGGAGACATCGAGCAGTCCCCCATCTTGTCGTGCCCAGATCTCCGGCAGCCCGCGAATGGGGTCGGGGAGCAGGCGGTCATTTTCCAGCACGCGCAGACGACCGGCGCGCTCGGTGACAAGCATGCGGTTTCCTGGGCCGGGGAGGAAGGCAATGCCCCACGGTGTATCGAGGCCGTCGGCGAGCGTCTCGACGCGGAACGTATGGAGTTCGCTCTTTCGCGGCGCCTCGCTGGGCGGGACGGGTGCGGGGATTCGGCCGAAGCGAAAGGCGTTGGACTGCCGCCCTATATACGTGACGAGGGAACGCATCTCCACCTCCGATAGTAAATGGCTGAAACCCGTCATTCCCGTGAGGGGCCAGCCATCACGAATGCTGCGATACACGCTCTCCTCGTCCGTTCCATGGTTGGACTGTGTATCCAGAAGGTTGGGCGCGACATTTCCGGTCAGATTCGGGCCGTGACAACTGGCGCAGAATTCCGCCACCAGTTTTGCCGGTTCCCGCGGAGCCAGGGGGGAGTCAGCGGCGAAGGAGACCCCGGTGGGCAACAGGCCGGCGAAAACGAGAGTCAGAACGGTGCGAGAAGGAGAGCGAAGCATCGGCAAGAGGAAACCATGTCACCTATCTTCGCGGAGGGAGCAAATCTGATTTTATTGCGCGATGCGGCCGGGGATGGGACTTGGGGGCGACCCCGCGAAGCGAAACAGTTTTCTGGTGGAACGATCTGGTGATACGGGCACGAGGAAATGCCCCGCGCCCAAGTCAAAATCCATTCGCCGAATCCGTCAACACCGTCGCCGCCGACCGGTCAGTCCAACCACGTCCGGTCATACGGGCCCAGCGCGATCAGGTTGTTGGTCCAGCCGCGAACGCTGGGGCGCATCAGAAACTGATTCACATAGTAATACACCGGCAGGATGGGCATCGCATCGGTGAGAATCTTTTCCATCTGCTGCATCAGTTCGAGCCGCTTCTCCACGTCGGTTGTTTGCATGACCTCTTCATAGAGCCGGTCGTATTCCGGGTCCGACCAGCCGGTCCGGTTGAAACCGGAATTGCGGAGGAACACCTTGAGGAATTGTGAAGGGTCAAACGGGTCCATGATCAGGCCGGCGCGGCTGATCTGAAAATTCCCTTGGCTCATGCTGTCGAGGTACACCCGCCACTCCTGGTTCTCGAGGGTCATCATGACCCCGAGTTCCCGCTTCCAGGTCTGCTGCACGGCCTCCGCAATTGCGCGATGGTTCTCCGCCGTGTTGTAAAGCAGCGTGATCGGCGGCATCCCCACGCCCCCGGGGTAACCCGCCTCCGCCAGCAGCCGGCGGGCCTCGTCGAAATCCAGCCTGGTCCGCGACCGACTCACGTAATTGCCCACCCCTTCAAGGGTGAAATGATAGGCGGGGGTTTCGCCGCCCAAGGTGATGTTGCGCACGATGCTTTCCCGGTCGACCGCCATCGCAAAGGCCTGCCGCACCCGCACATCATTGAAAGGAGCCCGGTTGACGTTGAAGTTAAAGTAATAGACTCCCGAATACGGATGGACCTGAAGCAGTTCCGGAGTCTCAAGCTGGTAAATCGGAAGCTTGTTCAGCGGAACATGCTGCGTCCGGTGCAGCTGCCTCGCGCGGAATGCCGCCTCTTCCGAAGTCCGGCTTTCGATCGGCACGAAGCGGACGCCATTGAGCCGGACTGCCTGGACGTTCCAATACGCGGGATTGCGGCGCACCTCGACGTGTTGATTCGGCAGCCACGCGTGCAGCATGAAAGGCCCGTTGCTGACAAGATTACCCGGCCGGGTCCACCGGTTGCCAGGCCGGTCGATGGGACCGAACTTCTTGAGCACATGCATCGGTACGGGAATCCAGCTGCGCGAGGCCACCGATTGCAGGAGGAATGCGGCTGGGTGGCGTAGGCGGACCTCCAGGGTGCGGTCGTCCACCACCCGGAAGCCGACATCGTTGAATTCCTTCAGCGTGCCTTTGTGATACGATTCCGCATTAATCACAGGGTACATCTGGTCGGCGTTGTCTGACCCCAGTGCGGGCGAGAGGATGCGGCGGAAGGAAGCGTGGAAATCCCGGGCGGTCAGGGGTGTCCCGTCGGACCATCGAACATCCGACCGGAGGTGAAACACATAAACGAGGCCGTCCGCGGATACGTCCCACCGCTCCGCGACTCCGGGCCGCGCTTCGAGTGTTCCCGGGTCGAGGCGCGTCAGGCCCTCGAACAAGGTTGATATGATATTGTCTTCCGGGACTCCCGTGACGGTGTGGGGATCCAAGTCGGAAGGTTCGGCGCTATTGCCGACGAGCATCAATTGTTCGCGTGCCGCCTGCTCGATCTGGGCTTCCTGCTGACCACAACCCGTAAGTATCAGGCAGGCTGCGAGCATGGGAAATGGCCGGAGGAGGCTGGGCAGGAACCGGAAAGGCCGTTTCGGATTCATCTGTCGGGATGTGTACAGTCGTTGCTTTGCCAAAATGTTTCGCATATATTCACGACATCGGAAACGGAGTGAAAGAACGCCGTTCCTTCAAGAATCGGCGGCGATTTTGCGGTGCATAAGTGTTGGTGGAGCATGGAGGTCCCGATGCGCGCTTCACGATTTTGGTCAATGACCACCACGCCCCGATTACAATGAAAGTCGAGTCGATTGAGTGCCAGGGCTTTGGGCGGTGCTGTACGGGGTCAGTCCGCTCCGGTTCACCTGACGTTTCCGAGCCCGCCCCGAAGTCCCGATGCGCTAAGTAGGATTTCTGTAGCCATTCCTACTTTAACAATTTGACGGATTTAATGCCCGTGTCTTTACTGTAGCCATGAGCGCAACTCCATCCCATGAGTCCGTCTGGTTTACGACTAAGGGACAAGTCGTGATACCGCTTCGCTTGCGGAAGCAGTATCATATCGAAGACGGCACGAAAGCAGTGGTCGAAGCCACTCCAGAGGGAATCCTCCTCAAGCCAGTGACCCGGCATTCGATCAACCGGCTTCGTGGAATCCTCAAGCGTAAACCAGGCTCCAAGCCCTTCACTCAAGAGTGGGCTGACCACAAACGCGAGGAACGCGAACGCGAGGAATCTAAACATGGCCGCGTCGGTTCTTGATAGCTATGCTCTCCTCTCGTTCCTGCGGGGTGAAGCAGGCGAGGATCAGGTCGCGGCTTTGCTTGAAGAGGCCAGTAATCGCGACGTGCCGCTACATATGACCGAGGTCAATTACGCCGAAGTAAAATACGTCGTGATCAGGAAGGATGGCGCAGAGCGTTGGAAAGAGATTGAACGCGATCTCCCTACTCTACCGATTGAGTTCCATCCGGCCAATCGCGATCTCGCCAATCTTGCGGCTGAATTCAAGGCCCGCCATAAAATGAGTCTTGCTGATGCCTTCGCCGCCGCGCTTGCCAGGGAGAGAAAGGCCCAGCTCGTCACCGGTGATCGGGAATTCAAGGCACTGGATAAGGAGATTCGGATTTCGTGGCTAAAGCACTCATGATCTGGGCCCTCATTCACCGATCCCGTGGGCTCGCATTTCTCCCATCATGGTTTTTGACGGGGAAAGGGGCAGCCCGCTGATCGTTTCTGAAGGCGAATTCACTGACTCGATCAGAGGGAACCAGTCGACCGGGGGCTTTGAATTTTTCGGTCGATCGATTGGCTCGTGATTCAGCACTCGTCCATGCGCCGTCAATCGGAAGTTTCTTGAAAAACTTAAAGCCTGACCCTCTCGGCGGCATCCTTAAAACAAGAGCCGGCTGTGCTTTGCGGCTGGAGCTGGAAACTGGATCTTCAGGGGTTGGGCCAGGAGGGGTTTAGTCAATTTTCCTGGGCGACAGCGGTCAGGATGCGGGCGGCGTGATTAAGGACGGCGGATTCGACCATGATCCGAATCACGTAGTACGTGGAAGGCGGCGAAGGAAAGCGGCGAATGGATTGCCCGGGGTGACACAGACATTCCTGTCTGTGCCTTGGATTGACTGCGCTTGGCGTCGTTTGCGCCTAGGCCACGGAATCGGGGGGAACGGAACAGACAGGAATGTCTGTATCACCTCAGACATCGGACATCAGCCCCGTTACCGATAACCGATAGGAAACTGGATCTTCAGGGGTCCGGCCGGGAGGGGTTTAGCCAACTCGGTTGCTGGCGCCGGTTTCCAAGCCAAAATGTCAACAATCACAACATGCCCTTCGACCAGCCCATTTGGCAAACAGTCAAGCCATGCTTCCTTCGGCACGACCCTCGGTACCTTTCGCAGAGGAATTAACTTCTAGCGGACTGACCCCCTCGGATCGGCCCCTTGCTGTGCGACACCCCCGCCTCAGTCACAAGTGCAAAGTTTGACCCCTTTTTCAGCCCCTGCCCCTTCGGTTTGCCTCGGAATAAGTCGGCTATTTGGATTTCTCTTCAATAAACCATTTCTCGTTCAATTTGGGTGCGCCGGATTGATATGTGGATTCATAGATTTGAATTCTAGAACTGTTGTTGATCTGAATCCGCAGGTTCATGAATCTGGGGTCCGCCGGTTCGACCACGACCACCTCATAGACAGTCGCGCCCAGCAGCACCTCCTCGTAGGCTGCAACCAAACGCACCCGTGTGGCCGCAGGTAAAAACCCGAAGTCAATAATCTCCGGACCACCAATTCCGGGGAGGGCCGTAGGAAGCATCGTATAGTAGTCAGCAGTCTTGGGTCGACGGCTTAGGTCCTTGGCTACTCCGTAAACCTTAAACTCGGATTTCATCGTGAAGATCCGGCCAATGTGTTCGCGGTATTTTTCGCCGCTGGATTCATCCCGCAATTTTATTGTGATGCACCCTGTGCAGCCTAGGACGACGATGCATGATACCAAAGTTAAGAGGCCTTGCCGAATTTGAGCGGTCATATTTTGGAGGTTGTTTATCCGGGTAGCCGGCCGGAGACAAGGTCTGGTAGTTTGGGGTCAACATCAGCCGGCTTGCTTTTCGCCGGGCAAAAAGATGGCGCGGACCTTTCGGGCTGCGCCGGGAAATGAGGACGGTGGGGGAGTTGCTCAGCGGACGGTCTGCTGGCCCATGCCGGGGATCTGGCCTTCCCAGTTGGCGGGGCGGCTCCACGACTCTCTCAAAGGGCGATCGAAGGGATCAAACTTTGCACTTTGCAAGTTTTGCGACGTGTGGTTGGAACCCGGCAGGCGTGGCGCGACAGGTGCTCACGAGTCGGCACATTCGGAATGGGCTGCCCAGATTGAGCTGGCTTGCCAGCCACGGGTTTGACGCCGTGGTCGTCATCTTCATGGCGGCGGCAATCGCCACTTTCCAGGAGGCACCCTTCGCTTCAGTGGTAATGTCATGAGGCGTTTTCTTCAATAAGGCCTAGTATGTCTTCAGGCGCGTTGACCAGTACGCCATTGATATCTCTCTCGGCCCATCCTCCCCTTTCTGGATGAGAATCCCAAGTTCTTGATGCGCCTCCAGCAAGTCCGCTTTGAATTCACGCTCACCCACCGCCCAATCTTTTGCCATCCGCTCGAACGCCCGCTCCTTTTGTCCGGCTTCATCGGCGTTGAGCCATCCGAGATAATCCAGATAGTGCCTTCGACCGGCTGGCGTATCATCGAGACCTCCGGCATGAGCGAGCGCCGGTTCGGGTGAGTACCAGGCCGGGCGCTGCTTTCCATTCATGAGCGTCGGCAAACTCGACCACGGCCAGCGTTCGATCGCTGATAGGGAGGTGAGACCAGCTCGCACGGAATTGAGATGAATGTAATGGCAAACCGCTCCGGTGGCACCGGCTCGACGGGCGGTGCTTTATAGCGGCCTTGAAATACACGGCCGTGCTCACTGCGCACGCGGTTGAATCGATTGGAAAGGTGGCTTGAAGCCATCGCATTCCCTCCACCAGATCCGCCCGGGGAGTGGTGAAACACAGATGGTAATGATTGGACATCACGCACCACGCATGGACGATCCAGGCCGACTTTTCTGCCGCCTCCCCGACACATTTCAGGAAAGCCACTTTACTGCTGTCGCGGCCAAATACGTCCGATCGATAGTTGCCGCGGCTGATGACGTGATAAACCGCGCCCTCATATTCCAGCCGGAGTTTTCGTGCCACTCCACTTGTCTTTCAAACTCACGACTGCCGCACAAGTGCAAAGTGCAACGTTTGACCCCGTCGATCGACCTTGTCACTTCGAACTGGTTGTTGACGTCAGCCGAGAGCTGCTATGATGTAAATAAATGTTGCAATTTTACCCCAATGACTGCCGCTGAGTTTCGTGTGCTGCTGGCGAAGCATGCCCCGCAGGATTTACTCGGGCTTTGCGTCAAAGATGACGAGGTTCCTTTTGCGTTCGATAAAAACCCGGACTGTTGGACGGAATTCCGGGAAACGTTTGGAGCCAAATTTCGGGTGAACCCGTCTGACATCAGAGTTGTCGGCAGCGGACGACACGGGATCAGTGCAAAGCCTGGCAAGAATCTTAAGACCTTCATCGACACCTCCGACATCGACGTGGTGGTCATCTCCGCGGCGCTCTTCGACAATCTTTGGCAGAAACTACTCGAGGCCGCCTATCCGCGAGAAGGCAACCTCCACTTACTCGCCGGCCATCTACGCGAATTGCAGAGCGAAGTCTATACGGGCTTTCTCACGCCGGCGGAGTTTCGATTCGATAGACTGAAATTCGGCGAGCACGCGGCACCCGTCTATGAATTCCGCGCTGACTGGTTTTCGGCCTTAAAGCGCGCCTCCAACCTCCCGATCCGACGGCACGAGAATATGGAGGCAAGAGTCTATCGGACTTGGGCCCATGCCGAGCGTTACCACCTTGATAGCATTGCTTCTCTCCAACGTTCCCTAAATAAGTAAAATAATGAAACACGTCTCCGAGCCCCAATCGATTTCCTGGTTTCAAGCGCAGTATAAAGCTGGAAAGCTCGCCTTGCGCCCCCCCTTCCAGCGCAAGCCGGTTTGGTCGGCTAAGCAACGGTGCGCTTTAATCGAATCGATCGTGCTAAATATCCCGATTCCGGAAATCTACGTTCAGGTTTCCGTTGATGACAACGGTGACCAAGATTTTGGCGTAGTCGACGGACAGCAGCGCCTGCGCACGATTCTTCAGTTTATCGGTATCGAGTCCGAAGACGATCGAGATGGTGATGACAACAACGGGTTTGCTCTCGACGAGCTTGCAAAGGCTTCCCCCCATTTCGATAAAGAGTTTTCCGACATTACTGGAGAGGCGCGGAAGAATTTCTTCTCCTATCAAATCTGCGTTCGATTTCTGCACACCGAGGACATCAAGCAAGTGGAGGACGTTTTCAAGCGCCTGAACAAATTCCTGCTGCCACTCAAGCCCCAGGAACTACGGAACGCTACTTACCATGGGGCTTTTTCCAAATTGTCAGAGAAGCTGGCGGACGATGAATACTGGGCCGTCAACCGGATAGTGAGCCCCGCCGCAATCCGCCGCATGGCTGATATCGAGATGATGAGCGACCTGTTGATTGGCCTGATACATGGCCCGCAGGGTGGTTCCTCAAAAATCATCGATGAATATTACAATACATATGAACCCGACGAGGACGAGTTCAAGGACCAGCCCAAAATCCGGAGCGCGTTCTCCGCCGCCCTTGAGTCGATCAAATTGCTTTTCCCCGATATCAACAAAGTGCCGCGCTGGGGCAACCGGGCTGATTTCTACAGCCTATTCATTGCGCTCGGTGCAGTGCACAAAGCAGGCAAGGAAATTCATCTGATCGCCTATAAGAAAATGCGGACACAATTGGTCGAATTAGCCGGGGCCGTGGATAGTCGCTTGGAAAAACCTAACGCAAATGTCCGCGAAGACGCCAAGGTGTATGCACGGGCCATTGAAAAGGGCACGAATGATCGCGCCCGACGCCAAGACCGCGATGACGTGCTCCGAAAAATTATCGATGAATTCGTGAAATAACGCTGACCTCAACTGTTATGGCCATTCCCACATGCGCGCTAGTGTTCCCGAGCTGGGCACCCGCACTGCCACATTACACGCAGATGGAATTGCCAAATTTCTAAACCCCTGTGTTTACCGCGAATCGTCGACTTGAAACTTCGCCAGTCGGGGCACAGCTTTTTTTGCCAAGTCGAAATACTCCACGTCTTTCTCCACGCCAATGCTAGCATAGCCAGCGGCCTCAGCCGCTGCTAGAGTGGAGCCGCCGCCGGCGAACGGATCTAGAATCACACCTTCTCCGAGCGGGAGCACGGCCCGCACGATTTGCCGCATGAATGCCTGCGGTTTTAGGCTTGGGTGCTTTGCGAGCGCGCGTTCGCTTGCGCGCGTCGGAGACGATTCGATCACATCGCCGAATGGACGTTCAGCAGAGGGTCGACGAAATCCGCCTGTTTTCCAACGTCGCAGATTGTCCTGGATGCGTCCGTCGGGTGTCTTCCGGAAAACCAGCCACGGCTCCCACATTGAGCGCGGCATCACGCTCACGTCCGAAAATTCCTCATGAGCATCTTTGGGCCGGTCGCCGCCCCGCATGGTCATTACCAAACGGATGACCTCCCCGCGACGTTCCAATCCCGCTTCCGCCATCGCGCTCGATACGATGTGCGACAGCAGAGGATTGGAGGCCACGAGCACGTTAGCTCCGGGCACGAGCTTGGGCAACAGCAGCCGAGTCCACTGCAGGAAAAACACCCGCAGCTCGGCGAGTTGCTCTTCCGTCAGCGTCGTGAAACGCGGCAACGGCGCGCGAATATGGCCGTCAAACGAAGGCGGAATCCGCCAGACTCCACCACGCCTCTCGCGCAGCTTGGTTTGTTGCTCGGACGTATACTCGTGCAAACCGTAGGGCGGATCGGTCACCACGGCGTGGATCGAGTGATCCTCGCGCTGCTCGATCCAATCGAAGCAGTTCGCGTTATGTAGCTCGCAACGTCCCGTCAGGAATGGTTCGCGCAGCTCCAGCAGCGGCCGGAATTCCCGCTGCGCGCTGCCATTGAAATGCTTCAATCCATAATGTCCGCGCTCCTCTCTCACGAACAGCTCGGGCGTATTGAGCCGAAGATAGGAGCGCACGGACGAACTCGGCGCGGTGCCGATCAACTGGCGGACTCCGTCCTCGATTTCCCGGACCGGCATGTTCCGTCCGCGCGAATTCAGCACGCTGACGATCGCGTTTCGCACCCTACCCGGAGGATTACGCTTAGCCTCTTTTGCCATGCGCCCATGCAGTCGACGTCGAGACGTCTTTGTCAACTGCACAGCGGTCTTGGTCGGAATTTTCCGCCCGTCCCCACCACACCGCCAGTAAATTGAGCTGCCGGGGCGCCGAACTCCACGCCAGGCAGGCCACCGGTCGCTCGCCGGCCATGACCAGAGACTTCAGGTGTTCGCCGAGCGGCCGGCTTTAGCCGAGATAATGATGATCAGCTGCGCGAAGAGCGTTTCGCCGGCGGCCCGCCGGACCAGCCGGACCAAGCCATCTGTGTCTGCCGTGAAGTGAAGCACGAGTCGCCGTTTTGGAACGGGTTTTACGGCTCGTTGCGGCCCCGTAGCGCCGCTTCATGGTCGTGCGGTTGCGGGTCGGAACAAGGTGTAGCTTCGGCAAGCGTGCGTAACTCCGGGGCGGGTTCCTGCTACGATGGGCGGAACTATGGCAAAGACATCAACGAGCTCACTGGGCGCGGCATCTGCGGAACTGCAAACGCTGGCGCAACGCCTCAAGACTTGGCGGGCCAC
>Ga0163151_10003137_pt1 | contig 24253 bp, 21 predicted proteins | sample OliLakLV19MP5IB2_FD_145596 | JGI IMG/M metagenome (GOLD analysis project Ga0163151, IMG submission 145596) | Freshwater microbial mat bacterial communities from Lake Vanda, McMurdo Dry Valleys, Antarctica - Oligotrophic Lake LV.19.MP5.IB-2 | ecosystem: Environmental > Aquatic > Freshwater >...
AGGGCAAAGATGGACCAAGCAAGGGGCACAGAAAATGGCTAACCTTAGGGTCACTTTTAAAAGCAATCAATGGAATAAAGTCGTAGAATCAACTAAAATAGCTGCTTAGGAAATTTGACGTGCACCCATAAAAATGCCTATTAAGTACTATAGTTCGTGTTGTTTAATTTTCATACTTATTTGATAGCGAGGGAGTATTCTTCTTTATTTTTATTACATTCGCCCTCCGAAAATAGATAACGTAAAACAATAATTATTTAAAACTCTTATATCATGGGAAAAGGAGATATCCGCACACGCAGAGGAAAAGTTTGGAGAGGAACGTATGGTGTTACTCGTCCACGTAAATGGAAAAATGCACCACGCCCATCTGCAAAAGCAAGAAAAATTAAAGACTTAAAAGATATTCCTAAGGCAGTTGCTCAGCCAGTTGTAAAAAAGCCTGTAGAGGAAAAAATTGAAAAAGTTGTAGTTGCTGAGACAGTTATTCCAACTCCAGCGGTAGAAAAAATTGTTGTGGCACCTCCGGTTGCTGAAGTAAAAATTGAAGCACCTGTTGAGATTGTTGTAGAAGCTAAGACTGATGAGGCAACTCCAGTTGAGGAGAGAAAAGCCCCTAAAGCTAAAAAAGCAACTGCTAAAAAGCCAGCTGCAAAAAAAGCTGCTAAAAAGAAATAATACTCTTTTAGATATTATATAAAAAAATCCCTCCTTTTGGAGGGATTTTTTTTGTTTTTATTTCAAGCTTTTTGAAACGCCAATTCCAAAAAGCGCAAAATCATATTTTGCGGGATCTTTAGGGTCAAGCTTTCTTAACTTGTTTGTAAGCTCTTCGACTGCCTGCCAGTCGTTAAAATTTCTTTTTAGTAGCCCTAATTTTCTGGCAACGTTTCCAGAATGAATGTCAAGCGGACACATTAATTGTGCAGGACTTAGAGTTTTATTATTATTATTTCCCCATATGCCAAAGTCAACTCCTTTACTATCTTTTCTAACCATCCAGCGAAGAAACATATTCATGCGTTTACAAGCAGAGCCGGATTCTGGATTGGAGAGATGTTTTTTTGTTCTTTGAGGATGTGAGATGGAGAAGAATACGTTTCTAAAATTTGTAATTGCTGTTTTAGCATCACCGCCATTAAAAACTTCTTCGAGAGATGTATGCTTCTTATATATATATTTCAAAGTTGCTATGAAAAAAACACAATCAATTCCATTAAAAGTTCTGTGTTTAAAATTTTCAAATTGCTTCAAGTCTTTTTTTCCATGATTTAAAATAAACTCGTAAGGAGCATAATCCATTCTTCTAATTAACTCATTCGCGTTTCTTAGTATGGTAAGTCTTTGTCCCCAGGCCATGGTAGCAGCTAAAAATCCGGCAATTTCAATATCTTGCTTTTTCGAGAATTGATGTGGAATGGAGATAGGATCCAGCGGAATAAAATCAGGACGATTGTATTTATTTACTTGCTCTTCGAGGAAATTGTGAAGCTCGTCAAAATTCATTTATTTTGGAATTATTTAATCGAATCTAAATTCAAAGTCCTAAGTTTCTTAGAAACTTTAGCGACAATTGCTACAATGCCAATGGTCATGCATCCACCAAAAATTACAGATGGAATTAAGCCCATTAATTTAGCTGCAACACCAGATTCAAAAGCTCCAATTTCATTTGAAGAGCCAATAAAAATACCATTTACTGCCGCTACACGCCCTCTCATTTCATCGGGAGTGGAAAGCTGTAAGATGATATGACGAACAACAACACTTACATTATCGAATGCTCCACTTATAGCTAGAATAATTAGAGATAAGTAAAAGTTTTTTGAAATAGCAAAAACAATCATACAAACTCCAAATGCTAATACTGACCAAAGTAAAACGCGTCCTGCATTTTTCTTAGGAGGAGCGTAGGCCATGATGCCTGCCATAACAATCGCTCCAAATGCCGGAGCTGCTCGCAGCATTCCTAGTCCTTGAGGACCAACGTGTAAAATTTCAGCTGCAAAGATGGGGAGCAGGGCAATTGCACCACCAAACAACACAGCAAAAAGATCTAATGAAAGTGCACTTAGTACAATTTGATTATTAAAAACAAAACGGAGACCAGCAGAAAGGTTTCTCGATAATGATTCTTTGATTTCTTTTTGTGGTACCGCTTTCTTTTTTAAGAGTGTAACAAAGAATATGGAGAGCGCTCCAAAAACTAATACAACCCCATACGAAATGTGAATGCCATAAAATCCATAAATGAGTCCCGCAGCAGCCGGACCAGTTACAGCTGCAATATGAAAAGCAGTAGTGCTCCAGGTAGCAGCGTTGGGAATTAATTCTCGTGGTACAATTTGAGGGAGAACAGCAAAGTAAGTTGGGCCAATAAAACCGCGGGCAATGCCAGTCATAAATATTACCACATAAATTGGAAGCGTGCCCAACGTTGCTATGGCAGTAGAAATATTCAGCGTGAAGTAAAAGAGCAGGAGGGAGCCTGCCATAAAAAATAAGGTAGCAAATAAAATAACTTTCTTTCGGTCTATGATATCGGCAATGTGTCCTCCGATAAAGGCAGTTCCAATAAATGGTATTGCTTCTGCCAATCCAATTAAGCCGAGTGATAGCGCATCGTGCGTAAGTTCATACACTTGCCACCCTACAATAAGGTATTGCATTTGTGCACCTACAATGAGGCTAAAGCGAGCTAGGATAAACCAGGTATATTCTCTGATCTGAAAAGCAGCAAATGCACCGGAAGTGTTTAGCTTGGGATTCACGAAATAATTTTAACAGAATTTTTTAGATGCGTAGCAGTATAAAGCGCTAAGCTATACTTAATGGATTCTGAGAGATATTTGTATCCTTTTATTTCTCTTAAACAATTGTTAGAACCACAATGACAAGTAAATGGTTTTGAAATTTCGTATTCAGTTGTGCAGTAATGATAATTTATTTCTTCATCTACGAGAATGTTTTTTAAGGCAATCAACTTATCCTCCCCCAAATTGAAATAGCTATTGGGTGAGCAGCTGTGATTTAGGAACATGAAAGTAGATGAATCATCTAATGGGTTTTCAGATAAAGGGAATAAGTGTTTATCCTTTCCTAATTGAATTGAATACTTATCGGCAACGGTTGAAATAGCTCCTTGAAGCTTAAATATAAGCTCGCCCTTTTTGATTTCTTTTGTAGCTGCTACAGTGTAATGATTATCTTTTTTTATTATCGCTACATTTTTCATAGACTTCATTTAACTATTCTAAGGAGTGGAAAGAGCCATTTGTAAAATCTTCCCATTAAAATATTTATGACCAGTAGTTGCAAACTGACCTACAAATTCTGCGGCTTCCTTGGCAGTGATAGGTGCTTTGTAGCCTGGAAATGCCTCATTTAGCATTTCGGTTTGAACGGAGCCAAAGGCGATGGCGTTAAATGATATTTTTTTGTCCATGTATTCAGCAGCTAGACACTCTGTTAAAGTTATTAAAGCGCCTTTCGTTGAACTGTAAGCAGATAATCCAGCAAACTTTACACTTCCTTGTACTCCACCTATGCTTGCAATATTCAACACATGTGCATTGCTCATTAAAGGCAATAGCGCTTGTGTTAATTCAACTATGCTGAAAAAATTTACTTTAAATATATTTTGAAATTCTGCAGAGGAGATCTTTTCAAAGGGTTTATTTATTAGTGTAGCAGCATTATTAATCAATACATCAACTGAACTAAAATATTTTTTTATTTCAGGAAGCAACTCTTTAGAAATATCTCCTGTTTCAAAGTCAAACGAAATAGGAATCACTCCTGGAAGTGGGTTATTCCCGGCATTTCTTGAGATAGAAATAATTTTATGATTTGCAGAAAGTAATTTTGCTGTTTCGAATCCTATTCCTCTACTTGCTCCTGTGATAATGATATTCATACCTGAATTACTCTGTGAGGTTGGATGTTTCTAATACCAATTCTTTTTCTTGAACTTTAGATATGAAAACATCATTCATGCTTGGCAGAATTTCCCGAAACCCATTTACTTCAACCGTTTGTAGTATAGCACCTAACAATGCATTGGGAGTGCTCTTTCCTAAAAGCTTCACGCGTGCCTTGCAATGTTCGCCTTCTGCTTTGTGATCTAAAATTTCAAAACCTGCCCATAATCCTGTTGCAAAGGAAAGCATGCTGCCTTTAAAATCAACTTCATAGATATTCGCTTTTGCCTGCTGCCTAATTTCTCTAACAGATCCTTGTAAAATTGTTTTCGAGTTATTAACTAAGGCAATGTTATCGCACAGCTCTTCTACCGAACTCATGTTGTGTGTGGAAAGTAAGATGGTTGCTCCGTTCTCTTTTAATCGTATAATTTCATTCTTTATTAATGATGCGTTGATCGGGTCAAAACCACTGAAGGGCTCATCCAAAATTAATACGCGTGGTTCGTGTAAAACAGTTGCAACGAACTGAACTTTTTGCTGCATGCCTTTGGAAAGCTCTTCAACCTTTTTATTCCACCAGCTTGACATCTCAAACTTTTCAAACCAGATTTTTAATTTTTTTTCTGCGTCTGATTTTTTAAGTCCTTTGAGTTGGGCTAGGTAAATGCACTGTTCACCTACTTCCATCTTTTTGTATAAGCCACGCTCTTCGGGTAAGTAGCCAATTTGCTCAATGTGGCGAGGGGCCAATTTTTCTCCAGCAAAAAACATTTCACCACTATCTGGTGCAGTAATTTGATTAATGATTCGAATTAAAGTTGTTTTTCCTGCTCCGTTAGGGCCCAATAGTCCAAAAATACTTTTCTCAGGAACAGTAATATTTACATTATCCAACGCAGTGTGCTTGTGAAAACGCTTTGTAATATTTTGTGCTGAGATTATATCCATAATTATGAGTTGCTAATCTTAGGCGAATATACTCAATGAAGATTTACCGGAAAATTGTTTCAAAGAATTATTCGAACATTTCTTTCATCCTGTTGAAAAAACCGCTGTTCTTTTTATCTGGATGAGGTTGAAAGTTTTCAGAATCTTTAAGTTTTTCCAGTAGCTTTTTTTCTTCGGAAGTAAGTGTTTGAGGTGTCCAAATGTTAACGCTAACTAGCAAATCCCCTTTGCCATATCCGTTAACATCCGGAATGCCTTTTCCTTTTAAGCGTAAAACTTTTCCGGCTTGTGTGCCTGCATCGATTTTTACTTTCGCTTTTCCTTCCAGGGTAGGAACTTCGGAAGAAGTGCCTATGGCAGCATCGGCAAAGTTCAAATATAATTCGTAGTAAATATTATTTCCTTCTCTCTTAAAATGGGCATGCTCGGCTTCTTCAATAGCAATAATTAAATCTCCTGGAATTCCTCCTCGCGGACCAGCATTTCCTTTTCCACTCATGGATAATTGCATTCCTTCGGCCACTCCGGCAGGAATGTTTATCGATATTACATCTTCGCCTTTTACAATTCCATCCCCATTACATCCTTTACATTTGTCTTTTATTATTTGTCCCTCGCCACCACAAGCTGGGCATGCCGATGCAGTTTGCATGTAGCCTAATATGGTTTGTGTAGCGCGAGTAACTTGGCCAGAACCTTTACAAGTTGAGCAGGTATTAAAGCCTGAGCCTTTTTGTGCTCCTTGTCCGCTACATTTATCGCAGGAAATATATTTGTTGACTTTTACTTTTTTCTCTATGCCAGTTGCAATTTCTTCTAGCGTAAGTTTTACTTTAATGCGTAGGTTAGAACCACGGTGCACTCTTTTTCCACTTCTTCCTCGTCCACCACCGCCACCACCAAAGAAACTTTCGAATGGATGCTCCCCTCCAAATACATCGCCAAAGCGATCAAAAATATCATTCATGTCGAACCCAGCGTAACCTCCGCCAAATCCTCCGTTGTTGCCCATGCCAGCATGACCTAATTGATCATAGCGCTGACGTTTTGCATCATCTCTAAGAATTTCATAAGCTTCGGCAGCTTCTTTAAATTGTTCCTCTGCCTTTTTGTTATCAGGGTTTCTGTCTGGGTGAAATTCCAAAGCCTTCTTACGATATGCCTTTTTTATTTCATCAGCAGAAGAACCTTTTGCAACGCCTAATATTTCGTAATAATCTCTCTTGGCCACTTTAGTTAAATGTTACAGGTTGTAGATTACAAGTTGTTTAAATAGAGTTGATTTTATTATTCTCATACTCTTTCAGGTATTTTATTAGTCCTGAGATTTGCTTAGAAACGCTTATTAGCTTTTCGGATAACTCATTGTAAGATGCCTCGTTTATATATTCTATTTCTTTTAATACAAACAACTGACTTCTAACTTCTCCGGAAGAGCCTTTTGCATATCTCAAATATTTAATGAAGTCTTTATTGTTATCATATTCAAATCCTTCTGCAATGTTGCTAGAAATTGAAATTGAAGCTCTTCGGATTTGATCTTTTAGCCCCCAATCTTGTTTTAACTTTCCTTCTTCACTAACTTTATAAATAAGCACTGAAATTTTAATGGATAGTTTCCATATATCTAAGTCTTCAAATCGCTTTACACTACTCATCTTTTTTTGGCAGTTAACTTTTAATTTGTAATCTTAAACTTGTAATATCTAGTTTCCTACTACAACTTTTGCATGTCTCAATACTTTTCCATTGAGCCAATATCCTTTTTCTACTTCCTCTACAACTCTCCCTTTCATATTTTCTTTAGGGGCAGGAATATTAGTTACGGCATCGTGTATATCCGGATCAAAATCTTTTCCTGTAGCATTCATCTCAGCGACACCATTTTGTGTAAGTATGTTTTTAAACTTATTATAGATTAATTGTTTGCCTTCTTTTATAATTTTAACTTCAGTAGCTTGTTCAGATGCTTTCATAGCGCGGTCAAAATCATCCATTATTGGGATAAGTTGTTTTAGCACTTCTTCGCCTGCATATTTTAATTGGTCAACTCTGTCTTTAGCGGATCTTTTTCTATAGTTGTCAAACTCTGCGAATAGGCGAATATATTTATCGTTTAATTCAGCATACTTTTCTTCAGGTGTTTTTTCTACTTCTGGTGCTGGAGTTTCTTCAACAACTGCATTTTCTGCTTGAGCAGCTCCTTTTTCAACTTGCTCATTTTTAGCTTCTTGCTGATCCTTCGTTTCTTTACTCATATTTTTTTTTCTAAACATAGTCAATTAGCTTGCCAAGGGACAAATTCAATAAAATATCTGTCAATTTGTATGGGTGGCAAATATAATAAAGCCACAGTGTCAAAGGCTGACAAAAAAATCAAAAAAAACCCCGATTTTGTCGGGGTTTAAGTAAGGCTTTAAGTAATTATTTTATGTATTTCATTAGTTCTTCTTCTAGAGCAGGCCCTCGTAAATTTTTAGCTATGATTATGCCATTTGCATCAATCAATAGACTTGTGGGAATGCTGGTAATGCTATAATCTTTGGCAGCAATGCTCTTCCACCATTTTAAATCGCTTACGTGGTTAGGCCATGCTAAGTTGTCTTTTGCAATTGCCCCCATCCAAGCTTCTTTTTGATTGTCGAGGGATACGCTGTATATCTCAAAGCCTTTCGCATTTTTAAATTTTTTGTCTTTAAATTTGTTGTAAGCTGTAACCACATTTGGATTTTCTCTTCTACAAGGTCCGCACCAGGAAGCCCAAAAATCTATTAGCACCAATTTTCCTTTTAAGGAAGAAAGAGGCATGAGTTTTCCAGTCGGATTAGGTAAATTTATCTCTGGAGCTTTATCGCCAATATTTGTTCCTACTACAGGTTCTGTTTTGAACGAATAATAAAATGATGATGAAGCAATTAGTATAATAAGAACGATAATTTTTTTCATAAAACTATTTTTGTGATTATATACTTACTTTCTTACAATTTCCGCGCCAATATTATTTAGGCGTTTGTCAATAAACTGATATCCTCTGTCAATTTGCTCAATATTGTGAATTGTACTTTTTCCTTCGGCAGACATGGCAGCTATTAACAGCGCTACTCCAGCACGAATATCCGGAGAGGTCATTGAAATCCCTCTTAACGCATTTTGACGATTGAGGCCAATGATTGTTGCGCGATGTGGGTCACACAAAATAATTTTAGCTCCCATGTCAATCAACTTATCTACAAAAAATAACCTGCTTTCAAACATTTTCTGATGAATAAGTACAGTTCCCTTTGCCTGTGTAGCGGTTACTAAAAGCACACTTAAAAGATCGGGTGTTAATCCTGGCCAAATTGCATCGGCTAGTGTTAGGATAGATCCATCAATATAAGTTTCAATTTCGTAATTGCTTTGAGAAGGAATATAAATGTCATCTCCTTTTCGTTCCAAGTGAATGCCTAGTCGTTTAAATGTTTCAGGGATTATTCCTAACGAATCGTATCCAACATTCTTAATAGTAATTTCAGATTGAGTCATGGCAGCTAGACCAATAAAGCTTCCTACTTCAATCATATCTGGCAGCATTCTATGAGAGCATCCTTTTAATCCATCTACCCCTTCAATTTTAAGTAAGTTAGAGCCGACACCCGCAATTACTGCGCCCATGCTAACTAGCATTTTACAAAGCTGTTGGATGTATGGCTCGCAAGCGGCATTATAAATGGTTGTAGTTCCTTTTGCTAATACTGCAGCCATCAATATATTTGCTGTGCCTGTAACAGAGGCTTCGTCCAACAACATGTAAGCACCTTTTAGCTGAGATGCATCTACTTTATAGAAATGAGATTTATCATCGTATTCAAACTTAGCTCCTAAGTTTTGAAAGCCAATGAAGTGAGTATCTAATCTTCTTCTTCCAATTTTATCTCCTCCTGGTTTCGGAATGTATGCTTTTCCAAATCGTGCCAACAGCGGACCCATCACCATGATCGATCCTCTCAATGCGGCAGCTTTCGTTTTGTATTCTTCAGTTAATAGGTAATCTACGTTTACATTGTTTGCCTGAAAAATATATTCGCCATCTCCCTTTTTTTCAGCAGTAACTCCTAGCGATTTCAATAAATCAATGAGCTTATTTACATCAACAATATCTGGAATGTTGGAGATAGTAATTTTTTCAGGGGTAAGAAGTACTGCGCAAAGAATTTGCAGCGCCTCGTTTTTAGCACCTTGAGGAACAAGATCGCCTTTTAATTTTTTTCCTCCCGTTACTTCAAAGCTTGCCATATTTATAATAAATCGGTATTGCTGCAGTTATAAATATTAACGACCTCTTCTGCGGTTGTTGTTGTTATGTCTGCTATTGTTTCTGCCTCCGTTTCTGCTTCTGCTGTTATCTCTGCCACCACCCTCGCGTCTGCGCTCTCCAGCTCTATCGTTGTTGTTGTTAAGTCCTTTGGTTTTTGCTAGAATATCGTAGGTGTTATTCAATCTGAAATTTTCAGGAACTTTTAATTTCCCCCCAGAAAGAATATCAAGCTCTTGTAAGATAACACTGTCACTCACCGTATCGCGATTCCAAACGAGGTAAGATTTTTTCATCAGGTTTGCGATGGCTTCAATGAAAGCAGTTTTTTCTTCACCGCTTTTCATGTTAGATGCTTTTGCTATCAAACGCTCTACGGCAACTCCATAATGTTTGAAGCGCATTTTAGAAGCAGGATATTTTACTTTCTCAGGTTTAGTAGTAAGAATTTCTACCGAAGGCTTTGGGTATGGAGAATCTACGTCCAGCTTAAAGTTTGAAATAATGAAAAGGTGGTCCCATAATTTATGGCGGAAGTCAAGAATATCACGCAATTGTGGGTTTAATCGGCCCATGATTGCAATGATGGCGTGTGCCATATTATTTCGCTCCTCTTTATTTTTTAACGTACAGGTATATTGAACCAATTTCTGAATGTTTCTTCCATATTCAGGAATAATTAAATGCGGTAGCTGCGTGTTGTACCCCATTGTGTGTGGCGTATCGTTTGATTCTTGTTGTTTAGCCATAATAATTTTTAAAGTAAAGGGATCTAAAGCAGGGTATTAACGGATTTTTTTTCTAAGTCCGCATCCTTAAATTTGTAATGATGTAAAAATAGGGTAATTATTTTAAACAGCAAGGAAAGAATCTAGCCTGATATTTCAAGTTTAGCAAATTTTAACAGTAGCTGTTTTGTGCCTGCCTCTCCAAAATCCACACTCGCCTTTGAATTTGGGAAAACGCCTTCAATATTTGTTACTGTTCCATTGCCAAATCGCTCATGGGATACTTGCATACCAACCTGTAAATTACGTAAATGCTCTTGAGAATCGCTTGTAGGTTTGTATCGGGCTGCAGTAGCGTTAATTAAGTTCTTAGGCTTTACCGAAATGGTAGGCTGAGGCTTAGTTGGACTGCTTTTCTTAATTCCAAAATCAGTTTTCTTTTTTGCATTTTCAAACTTACCGCCTATGGGTATGTTGTTGTATTTAATTACGGGCAAATCATCGTAAGTTGAATCAACAAAATCACTTTCTACTTCATTATCAGCATGTGAAATCCTACTTCCCATTTCCAGATACTGTGGATCAATTTCTTCAATGAATCTGCTTGGCTCCGTATTCAGGATAGAACCTCGAAGAAATCTGGTAGCTGCAAAAGAAAGTGTTGATTTTTTTTCAGCTCGAGTTAAGGCCACATAAAAAAGTCTGCGTTCTTCTTCCAAATCATCGCGGGAGTTCATGCTGAAGGAGTTTGGAAAAAGATTTTCTTCCAGACCTACGATAAATACATGGGAAAATTCTAATCCTTTTGCTTGGTGAATGGTCATTAAGGAAACGTGATCTTTGTTTTCAGGCTCTTCTTTTTTATCTGAATCGGTAAGCAGTGCAATGTCCGACATAAATAATTCAAGGGTTCTGGTAATCGTTGAAGCATTGCTAGCAGTTTCGGCTGCAAAAAGATCTTCTTCTATTTTTTCTTCTATAATAGGATTGGCTGGCTTGTTGGTTTTTTCTAACTCAGGTATATCAATTGCCTTATATTCTTCTTCGCCAACCGAAAATTCTTTCATAGCTCCTAAAAGCTCCTCAATGTTTTCGTAACGACTAACACCTTCCGGACTTTTATCGTTGTATAAATCTTTAAGTAGCCCAGTTTTGTTTGCTATGTAATTTCCTATATCGTAAGCATTATTTTTTGAAAGCTGTGCAGCAAAACTCTTAATCATAGTTATGAAATCAGAAATTTTGTTGCGCGCACCGGTATTCATTTCTAAGTTAAAGTCGCCCAAGTTTTCCATAACGGTGAACATGCTAATGTTATGGTCGTTTGCAGCAATAATTATTTTATCAATGGTAGTTTGTCCAATGCCGCGAGTAGGGTAATTGATAACGCGCTTCATGGCTTCCTCATCATGACAATTAATAGTAAGGCGGAAATAGGAGAGGAGATCTTTAATTTCTTTGCGTTGGTAAAAAGATAGTCCGCCATAAATGCGATAGGCAATATTTTTTTTACGCAGTGCTTCCTCCATGGCTCTGGACTGTGCGTTGGTGCGGTATAAAATGGCAAACTCTTTGGGATGCATACGCAGATGCATCATGTCTTCAAAAATCATTTGCGCCACTTTAGAACCTTCTTCATTATCGGTAAGTGCACGGAATACTTTTATTTTTTCTCCTTCGGCATTCTCGGTCCAAATTAATTTCTGAATCTGATTTTTGTTTTTTACAATTAAGCTGTTTGCCGCATTCACAATATTTTTTGTAGAACGGTAATTTTGCTCCAGTTTAAATGTCTTCGTATCCGGATAATCGGATTTGAAATTTAAAATGTTCTCAATGTTTGCACCTCTAAAGGCATAAATGCTTTGTGCATCATCCCCAACTACACAAATGTTTTCAAATCGCGCTGCTAATTGTTTAATAATGGTGTACTGAGCAAAGTTTGTATCCTGGTACTCATCCACTAAAATGTATTTGAATTTGTTTTGGTACTTGTACAATACATCAGGATTATCCCGCAATAAAATACTGGTGTTGTAAAGAATATCGTCAAAGTCCATTGCTCCGGCTTTGAAGCAGCGTTTGCAATACGTGGCAAATATTTCTCCAAAATGCAAGCGTCCAGCTGCACGATCACTTTCTGTATAAGTAGCATTATGCTGATATGCTTCGTGCGATAGCAGTTTTGTTTTCATGGCAGATATTCTTCCCAATATCATGTTGGGTTTATACATTTTCTCGTCCAGCTCCAAATGTTTAATGATGCTCTTTACTAAATTCTTGCTATCGGCCGAATCGTAAATCGTAAAGTTTGCCGGGTAGTTTAGTTTGTCGTGTTCAAAGCGTAAGATGCGCGCAAATACGGAGTGAAAAGTTCCCATCCAAAGATTCCTGGCTTCTTGATCGCCCACCATTTTCATGATACGATCTTTCATTTCGCGAGCAGCCTTGTTGGTAAACGTAAGTGAAAGAATATTGAAAGCATCTACTCCTTTGTCCAGTAAATGTGCAATGCGGAACGTAAGCACCCTGGTTTTACCGGAACCCGCACCTGCAACAATCATCACAGGCCCTTTGGTGCAGAGAACAGCATCACGCTGAGAATCGTTTAGGTCGGATAGGTAGTTTTTCATTTTTTTTTTGGCGCGCTTGCCAGGCTTTTCGCACTTGCTTTTTTGTAAAAAACAAAAAGAGCTCAAACAGTTGCTTCAATCCCTCGCGCAAAAATAGGAATAACCCATTGGGAATTCTTAATGTTGAAAACTTGATTTATGCTGACATATAGTTTTAACCACTTTCATGTGGATAATCTATAGCAAGAAAATAGTTAGTGTTTGCTCTAGCGTGTAACTTTGTTGAGTGTCAAAAGATAAATTTATAGGCACATGGGCTTTTCCTACAGATGATTCTTTGCTTGAGCAAAGTGCTAGAAGAGGAGAGCAGTATGATTTTTCAAAAATCACAGCCGATGTATTGGAGAAAATGCATTTTGAAAAAGAAGATGTTGTGTTGGATGTATGCTGTGGCAATGCAGTAATAGCAAAGGAAGTAGCTAAGGTTTGTAAGGAAATTCATGGAGTAGATCATTCCATTCATTTGATAGATAGTGCAAATAAAATAAAAAAGCAAGAAAATATTTCTAACCTACAGTTGAGTTTATCTGATGCGTTAAAGATTGGAGAGTTATTTCAGGAAGATTATTTTGATAAATCCTATTGTTATTTTTCGTTCCAGTATTTTAATAAAAAAAACAGAGAGCGTCTGCTTAGTCAGCTTTCTAGAGTTACAAAAAGAAAGGGCTGGATATTTATTGGCGACATTCCCGATAAAAAAAGGATGTGGAATTTTTATAACTCCCCATATAAGTTTTATAGAGAAAAAATTTCACGCATGCTGCAATTTAAGGAGGGAGAATGTGATTTAGGCTGGTGGATTAATCCGGATGAGATTCTGCAATGGTGTGATGAACATAAGCTACATGCTTCCATCATGCCTCAAAATGTTCACTTGCCTCATGCGCACTATAGGTTTGATGTGCTGATTCGAAATTCGAAGCAGGAGTAGTACCTATTTAATATTCTTCCAAATCAATTCAGATTCATATCCTTTCGACAGCAGATACATTCCTATTTTTTGCTTTTTGTTTTTCGGATCTTTGCTTTTCAGCTCTCGCTCTTTTTTTTGTATCAAATGCAGCAGCGTCTTTAAATAATCATCATCGCTAATGGTGTTTAACCCATTGACTATGTATTTATCAGGAACTTTTTTCATCCTTAATTCTGCACGAATTTTATTTTTGCCCCATCGCTTCATTCTAAATTTTCCGGAAGTAAACAGTTTAGCAAACCGCTCTTCATTTAAATAGTCATCTTCTTTTAAAGAGGCTAGCACTTTTTCTTTTTCTTCTTCATTGGCATCTAGCTCTTGCAATTTCTGTAAAACCTCAAAGCAGCACCGTTCCCGATATGCGCAAAAACGCTCTACTTTTAGCAATAAGGATCTATAATTATTTTCACGCTCTCTCTCCATTTCTTCATTCGAAGGTATTAAAAGATATTTTGTCAAAATAGATTAGTTTATTATCGTCCTAAGAATGTTCATATTTTATACTAATTAAAGTATACCTTCTCTATTGTTTTTTTAAATTTTTACTTAACTTTGTGGAAAAACTAACACCTTAAAACATGAAAAAAAATCTACTATTTTCAATCTTATTTTTAAGTACTATAGGGCATTTAATGGCACAAACCCCTATATCATTAACCACATCAGTAACTCCAGCCAATGCTTGCGTTCCTCCTTGCGATGGAACAGCAACAGTTAATGCTACAGGAGGAACTCCTCCTTATTCTTACAATTGGTCAACATCTCCAGTACAAAATACGGCTACTGCTACTGGACTTTGCCCAGGTACATATACTGTTGCTGTATCTGGCTCAGGTGGAGCAATTACATTGCCTGCTGTTGCCACTGTAACTATTACTTGTGGTGGGGTCTCTTCAGGATCTTTAACAGTATCTTCCTCTGTTACGGTTGCCACTTCTTGTTCTCCACCTTGTAATGGTATGGCTTCAGCTAATGTTACAGGTGGTACTCCACCATATTTCTACATGTGGGGAACTAGCCCAATTCAAACTACTCAAACTGCTACTGGATTGTGTCCAGGCACATATTCTTTTACGGTTTATGATTCAAATCCTTCAAGCCCTACACAAGCTAAGGGTTCTGCAACTATCACATGCATAGGAACTACAGGGATTAACTCATTATCATTAAATGAAAATATTACCTTGTTTCCAAACCCAGCTGAAAACGTGCTGAATCTTAATTTTAATTTAGTAGAATCCGGCCTGGTTGCATTGTCAATATCTGGAGTTTTAGGTCAAGATTTAATACGCGATAACTTTGAGGTTAGTGGAAACTCTGTTAAATCAATAGATATTTCTACTCTTCCTAAAGGAGTATACAGCATTAAACTGGTTAAAAATCAAATAGTTGTTACAAAGCAATTTATTAAGCAGTAATTTATTTTATCACTCCATTAGATTTCCTAATGGAGTGTTTTTTTTTCTTCCTATAGTTTCCTCTCTAGTCTGAATTCTAATAATACTAACAGGCTTTTTTAAGAAATATTTTTATCCGTACAATATTTTACTAACTTTGCCGCGTTTTAAAATAGGTAAATTTTAAAGTATAATAAAAACGTAATATTATACCGGTTATGCCGGATAATAAAAACAAATGAAAAAATATTTAGTAGTTTTTTTTCTTCTATTATTTTCAATCAAAGGTTTTTCCACACACATTGTTGGAGGAGAAATTTATTATGATCATTTAGGTAATAACAATTACCGCATCACGTTAAAGCTTTATCGTGATTGCATTAATGGACTTGCCACTTACGATCCTTATGCTTCCATTGGAGTTTTTGACGCAAGTGGAGCGTTAGTTAAAAACCTTCTTGTTAAATTTCCAGGAGCTGCTCCTGTTTCAATGACTTTAAATCCTTGCTTAATTCCTCCAACAAATATTTGTGTAGAAGAAGCAATCTACGATACTATCGTTAACCTCCCTGCTATCACAGGAGGTTATGACATTACCTATCAACGTTGTTGCAGAAACAACACCATCTTAAATTTGGTAAACCCAGGCGATGTTGGGGCTACGTATACTTGTCACATTCCGGATGCTGCTATTGCTCCTAACAACAGCAGTCCTCGTTTTAATAATTTTCCTCCTATCTTTTTATGTGCTAACAATCCATTTGTATTTGATCATTCAGCAACTGATCCCGATGGAGATGTATTAATATATGAGTTTGGTGTTCCATTAACAGGCGCGTCCAGTACATATTCAATGCCTCAGCCTCCTGCAGCACCAGGCTACAGCTCCGTTCCTTTCCTTGCACCTTATACATCCAATTACCCAATGAGTTCTTCGCCAGCCATGTCTGTAAATACTACTACCGGCTTGCTTACTGGCACTCCTAATATGCTTGGTCAGTGGGTGGTTGGTGTTCGCGTTAAAGAATACCGCAACGGACAACTCATTAGTACTAACACCAGAGATTTCCAGTTTAACGTTGTAACTTGCCCTCCTTACCCTGTTTCTTCTATTCCTACGCAAACTACTTTTTGCAGTGGATTTACTGTGAGCTTTCAAAATAATTCTATCAATGGCACTACGTATCATTGGGATTTTGGCGATACTTTAATAAAAGGAGATACTTCAAATGCAGTTACCCCAACATTTACTTATGCTCAAGCAGGAACGTACAGCGTTACATTAATAGTAAACCCTGGCACACCTTGTTCTGATACTGCTGTTACCTCTTTTGTAATTCACCCATTACTAAAGCCATCATTTGTTCCGGGTGCTCCTCAGTGTTTCCAGAACAACAGTTTTAATTTTACAGCTGCCGGAGCTTTTCAAGGAAATGGAACTTTTACGTGGAACTTTGGTCCAAATGCTACACCTGCAACTTCTAATTTACAAAGTGTAACAGGAGTTAATTTCACTGCTCCTGGAACGCATGTTGTTACTTTAACGGTTGTAGAAAATGGCTGTACCGAAATATACATCGATTCTGTTGTGGTTCATCCTCAACCCGTGTTAACCTATAATCCTCCTCCTGTTGATGGATGCGCTCCATTCACTGTACAGTTTTCTAATAGCTCTTTTTATGATACTTCAATTTCGATGGTGATGTGGAACTTTGGCGATGGAAATACATCTACTCAAAATAATCCAAACCACACTTATTCTGTACCTGGAGTTTACAATGTTTCTGTATCAATTGTAACAACCAATACTTGTTTGGGAAATCTAAGCTTTAGCATTCCCAATATGGTTACGGCTCACGCTTCACCTAAGGCAGGGTTGAGTGCAAGTCCTACCACACTAACTATTTTTGATTCTGTAGTTGTATTTTCAGACTTAAGCGTGGGAGCAACCAGCTGCTGGATTTATTTTGGCGATGGAGATAGCTCTAACAACTGCGGAGGAACACATTCCTACCCTGCATCCGGACAGTACACCGTACTTCAGATTGTAGAAAACCAATTTGGTTGTCGCGATCAATTTGAACTAACCATTGATGCTGAACTAGATGCCTTATTTTGGGTGCCCAATGCCTTTACGCCAAACCACGATGGCAAGAATGAATTGTTTATGCCTGTAGCCATAGGAATTCAAAATTTCAGAATGTTAATTTTTGACCGATGGGGTAATTTAATTTTTGAAACTACGGACATCATGCGCGGTTGGGATGGCGCTGTAATGGGTAACCGTTGTCAGGAAGATGTTTACATTTATAAAATAGATTACGAGCGTGCAGGAGATAATAACGAGCCGCATAAATTAGTGGGACACGTTTCGCTGATTCACTAATATATACTAAAACATTTTTAGAAAAGGAAACTCGAAAGGGGTTCCTTTTTTTTATACCAAAATTTTCCCATCCATCTCTTTAGGTATTTCAATACCCATCATTGTAAGGATGGTAGGAGCGAGGTCGGCTAGTTTGCCGTTGGATATTTTTTTGTAGTCAGAATCTATTAAAACACAATCTACGGGGTTGGTGGTATGTGCGGTGTTGGGAGTTCCATTTTCATTAATCATATATTCTGCATTGCCATGATCGGCAATAATGATAAAGGAGTATCCATTTGCTAAGCCTGCTTCAACTACACGTTTGTTACAAGCATCTACAGTTTCTACAGCTTTTTGTACAGCAGAAAACACTCCAGTATGACCCACCATATCGGGGTTAGCAAAATTTAAACAGATGAAGTCGGGGGACACCCCACCTACCTGCCCGTCCGGCAGGCGGGAATCCTCCCCCAAGGGGAGGACTTGTAGGGCGTCAAGTTTTTCAATTATTTTTTTTATTACTTCGTCTGGCTTACTAATTACTTCTTCGTTTCTAAATCGGATTACTTCAAATTTATTTCTGTTTAAAAATGCTGTTCGTATCGCATCTTCTTCCTTTTGGTAGTCATGTATGTCGCCATCTACTTCTACCACAAGTTTTTTTTCAAGGCAAACAAAATCAACAATATATCCTCCAATAATATGCTGTCTTCTAAAATTATATGAGGTAGTTTTATTTCTCAGTAGTTGCCATAGAGTATCTTCCGCCTGAGTAGGGCTTTGTTTCATTTTTACTGCTTTGTCATGGAGTAAATTCCACATTTGCCCATCAGTAGTGTGGTAGCCGGGTTTTCCTGCCTTGGTACTCTCCCCTCCTTGCTCCGCCAAAGCGCTTCGCGAAGGCGAGTCGGGGAGAGCGGAGAGAGGGGTGGCTGCTGTGACGAATGCATTCGAAACTTCCTCTGCACTCATCTCTGGTTTTAAGTCGTAGGTAGCAACTTTTTGTGATGGAACTACAATGCGTGATTCGCCTTCAAATTCTTTTTCTCTGCCCCCGGAAAAGAAAAAGGTAACGTGTGGATATTTTTCGGTTTCTGCTATGCGTAATTGTTTTTTTCCTGCCTTGCTCAACACTTCGCCCAAGGTCATTTTTAAATCATCCTTGTCGTACATGATGTGAATACCTTTGAAAGTGCTATCGTAATTCGTCATGGTGACATAATGCAGGGACAGCGTTTTCATTCCAAATTCAGGGAAATCTTTTTGTGTAAACACCGTGGTAATTTCTCTACAGCGGTCGGTTCTGAAGTTGAAACAGATAACCACATCTCCTTCTTTTATTTTTCCGTTTTCATTTATCAGCACTGGCTTAATAAACTCATCTGTGATATTTTCGGCATACGATGCATTTACGGCTTCAACACCACTATTGAATTTTTTTCCAATTCCATTTACTAGTAAATCATAAGCAAGTTTAACGCGCTCCCATCGTTTGTCTCTATCCATGGCGTAGTATCTACCTATCAAAGTTGCAAGTTTTGCATCCGATTTTTTTAAATGCGTTTCCAGATTAGTGATATGTTTTAATCCGCTTTTGGGATCACAATCGCGACCATCCATAAAGGCATGAATAAACACATTGCTGAGTCCCTGCGCTTGAGCAAGGTCGCAGAGCTTATATAGATGCTGCTCGTGCGAATGTATTCCTCCGGGAGAGAGGAGGCCCATCAGATGCAGCGTTTTATTGTTTTTTTTAGCTTGTTCAAAAGCGTTCAGTAGAACAGGATTAGTATCGAATGTTTTATCTTTTACTGCCTTATTAATTTTTGCTAAATCCTGATACACAATTCTGCCGGCACCAATGTTTAAATGACCCACTTCAGAGTTTCCCATTTGTCCTTCGGGTAAGCCCACATGCTCGCCATCAGTTAAGAGCTGGGAGTGAGGATAATTTTTTAATAAGTAATCGTAAAAGGGTGTTTTAGAATTAGCAATGGCATCGCCTTTAGAACCATTTCCTATTCCCCATCCATCTAATATTATTAAAGCAATTTTTTTCATTTTTACAGTTTGTTAGTTGAAGCTATGCGCTTTCAGTGCAAGGCTTTCTTGCTACAAATTTTTGTTTAGTTATGTGTCTCAAGAATATTCCTGCCACTCCCGAAGGGATGGAAACCCATAATTTCACTAATTAACACGAAATCATTAGTGAAAATTCGTGTAATTCGTGGCTTTTATTGGGACTATTCTTTTCGAAAGTATTTCCATTTCTGTTTTTTAGGTAGCTTATTATCGCGCCATGTTAAATACTTTTCAAATTGTATAATAGAATTTCATTCTCGCTTTCATCAAACCTCTGAACTTCTAGTGCAGAGAGGTTTAGTTTTTATAATACAATCTATCCTTTCTTCAAAGTTACTTCAAAAATACTTCCTTGAGGATTATTATTCTTGATTAAGATTGCTCCATTGTGTTTTTCTACCAAATATTTTACGATGTAAAGACCAAGGCCTGTTCCTTTTGAGTTCCTAACTTCTTCATTACCCACTCGGTAAAATTTGTTGAATACAAGATTTTTTTCTGCTTCAGGAATACCCAACCCTTCGTCTGATACTGTTAGCGTAACGGTATTTCCTTTTTCGGATAATGAAATATTTATTTGATAATTTTCGGGCGAATATTTTACGGCATTCTCAAATAGGTTTAAGATAATGGAAGGAAAAAGTATTTTATCTATGGCGTAATTGATGTTTGGCTGAATAGATAAATTTATTTTTTGAGTTGGGTTGAATAGGTTTATTGTTTGCTTCAGAATATCTTCTGTTAATGTCGAAAGGTTGACTTCTTCTTTTAAAATTGAAAATGCATTGTTATCTATTTTAGTAGCAAGCAACATGTTTTCAACCAGCTTGTTCAGTCGGTCTGTATCGTCAATGGCGTTGGATAAAAGCTTGTTTTGTTTTTCTTTATCCAAATCTCTTTTTAACAAGGTTTCAAGTGTCAACTTTACAGAAGCAAGAGGTGATTTTAGCTCATGCGTAACAGAGAGTAAGAAGTTTTTTTGCTGCGCAGAAAGCTCCGATTCTTTTTTAAAGGTATTGCGCACTTGAAGGAAAGCAAAGCCAAGCAAAAGAGAAAAAACCATTCCCTCGCCAGCAATCATCATCCAGCGGTGTTTTAGCTTAGTTTCTAATTCATTTCCTTTTTCAATAATCAATTGTGGGTCTTCGTGATTGAAAAGATTTATTTGGCTTTTGAGCAGGTAGATCTCGTTGTTTTGTTGAATCATCAAATACCCCCACCACGCAAATTGAAGCAGCACATATCCAACTAAAATATAAAAGAGTAGGAGTGGACGGGATTTCATGAGTTACAGATAACGAAACTAATACGAATGTTATGAATTTATTTTAATAGTTGAAGATTAGTTCTAATCATGATTGCTTATTTCAGATGTAGTGCTTTTTAAGATTTCTCCTCCCAGATTATGCAAAGATTTACAATCGTCTCAACAGCTTTTTGCATGTCGTAAACCGAAACCCATTCCTGTTTTGAATGAAAGGCATGCTCGCCAGCAAAAATATTCGGACAAGGCAGCCCCATATAAGATAAGCGAGAGCCATCGGTGCCACCACGGATGCTGGAGCGCACCGCTTTTATTCCGCTTCGGGAAATTGCTTCGAGTGCGTACTCCATAATTTTAGGTTGTTTCTTCAAAACATTTTTCATGTTTCTGTACTGATGCTGCACCTGAAAATCAAACGTACATTTTTTGTATTTGCCTACTATTTTTTTAGTGTGCTTCTTCAAAAACAATTCATGTTTTTTTAATCCGCTCTCTGTAAAATCACGAATGATAAATTTTAACACCATCTTTTCAATACTGCCACTTACCGAAGTAGGGTGAATAAACCCTTCTTTCTTTGCAGTTGTTTCCGGTGATAGTTTCTTTTTAGGGAGTCCTTCAATCAGCTCCGCAGCAATTTTAATGGCGCTTTGCATTTTTCCTTTTGCAAAACCAGGATGTGTGCTAAAGCCGTTGATGGTTATGGTAACACCATCGGCCGAAAAAGTCTCATCCTCAATATGTCCGCGCGATTCACCGTCAATGGTATAGCCAAAATTAGCACCCAGTTTTTTCATATCTGCTTTATCCACCCCCCTTCCAATTTCTTCATCGGGTGTAAAAAGAATTTTAATAGCACCGTGTTTTAACTGAGGGTTATTTATAAGATGATGTACGGCATCCATAATTTCGGCCAGACCAGCTTTGTTATCTGCGCCCAGCAATGTTGTTCCATCGGCAGTAATAATATCGCTGCCTTTTTGGTTAAGCAAGTCAGGGTGATCTTTGGGACTAAGAATTACTTTTTGTCCGTCCGTATTTTTTGGAAGCACAATATTTTTTCCTTGATAATTTTTGTGAACGATGGGATTTACATCCTTGCCGGAGCAATCGGGCGAAGTATCCATGTGAGAGCAGAAGCAAACGACAGGAACTTTTTTGTGGGTGTTTGATGGTAATGTTGCATATACGTAGCCATGTTCGTCCAAGTGAGCATCGTTAATGCCCATTGCAAGCAGCTCCTCAACTAATATTTTTCCCAGGTTCTTTTGTTTCTCTGTAGAAGGGCAGGTTGGCGATTCAGGGTCAGACTGTGTGTCAATCTTAACGTATTTTAAAAAGCGCTCTGCAACGGTGTGTTTTATTGTCATAATATATAGGGTCTAAATACACCCAAAAATAGGAAAATTGAACAGAATTATTCAATTCTAAGAACAACCAAAAAAATAATATATTTGCCGCTCGTTTTTAGTATTTAATGGCCTCTTAGCCCTGACGCTGCTAAAAGCAGGTCAGGATTGTTGATTGAAATAGATAATGGCCTCTTAGCTCAGTTGGTAGAGCAAAGGACTGAAAATCCTTGTGTCACTGGTTCAACTCCAGTAGAGGCCACTTGACAGGAAAGCACATCAGAAAAGGTGTGCTTTCCTTTTTCACTTCCTTTGGAAGCCCTCTCTTTACGGCATATTTGAACCGCCACATATTGATGAAACGGGAATCTTACGTGTTAAAATTCTTGCGGGAGCTGAAATAGACTTAGACGATGTAGCAGATAATTTTTTAGCAGTAAAACAACTTAGGGCTGAACAAAGAAGGCTTAAATTAGTTGACGCAAGGTGTTATTGGACAATGACAAAAAAAGCAAAATTATTTGCTTTAAAAGAGGATGTGCCGGAAAAAACCATAGCTAAAGCGATTCTTGTAAATTCAATTTTACGGAAAATAATCGGTAGCTTTTTTCTGAAACGTAACGAACCAAAAATTCCTGTCAGATTTTTTTTATCTGAAAGGAAAGCTCTGAATTGGTTAAATTCTTTCAAAGAAATAAAATAAACTTCCCTATCATTTCCTTGTGCTCGAAAAAACCAAATCTTCAAGAAATGAAACTAGTTTTTTTTCATCCTTTGCTCCTCCAAAATCAGTAAGCGATGGAAGATTCTGCATATAAAATTTTTGGGAATGAGCCATTTCTATAATGGTGGATGATAACGAATGCGGGTATTTGTATTTTGGATTGTATTCCTTTATAAAACCTGCGATTCTTGCACATAAATCTTTATACGGTTTAAATAACTTTGCCTTATTATCTTCAGTAACATGCTTGGTGAGAAAGGATTTAGCTCCTTCCGCCATAACAATTTCATTGAGAATTTTTTCGTTGATATAGTCTGTGGTTAAATCATCTTCAACGTAGGCAGACAATAACTGTATAGCTTTTTTAATTTTGATTTCAGGTTTTTTTATATTGTTAGTTTGAAAAATTAAACGGTACTCCTGCCAACTCCAATACCAATCAACAATATAAATAAGCAACCGGTGCTTGTTTTCAAAATATCGGTATACACCTGCTTCAGTGGTATTAATTTCAACAGCTAATTTTTTAAAGGTAAATGCCTCAAATCCAATCTTATGAATAAGTACAATGCTATGCTGTATAATATTCCTGCCCAATTCTGTTTCTTCAGGATTACGAAGAAACAGTTTTTCATTCATCTTTATTTTCAGAGATAGTTCCATTTTTCACATGTTTTAACAAATGTAATAATATTTTTAATGATAGTATTGCTATTTATTAAAATATTATTACTACTTTTGTTGCGAACATTAAAACTCTCTCTTATGAAACATCTATTTAAAGACTTAAAACATGACTTACCAGCAAGCATTGTTGTATTCTTTGTTGCTGTCCCTTTGTGTTTAGGCATTGCCCTTGCTTCAGGTGCGCCACTCTTCGCAGGGATCATTGCAGGAATTGTAGGTGGCATTGTGGTGGGTGTGGCAAGCGGCTCTCCTTTGGGAGTGAGTGGCCCCGCAGCAGGACTTGCTGTAATTGTACTAAGTTCCATTGCTGCTTTGGGTGGTTCTTGGGAAGCATTTTTAACAGCCGTTGTTTTGGCAGGAATTATCCAGCTGGTTTTGGGCTATGCCAAAGCGGGGTTCGTTGCCTACTTTTTTCCTTCTTCTGTAATTAAGGGTATGCTTACCGGCATTGGACTTTTGATAATACTAAAGCAAATTCCACATGCATTGGGTTGGGATAAAGATTTAGAAGGAGATGATGCTTTTCTTCAGGCAGATGGACAAAATACTTTCTCTGAAATTTTTAAAGCTTTTGAATTTGTAACACCTGGGGCAGTAATTATTGCAATAATTTCTTTAGCGCTGCTTATATTGTGGGATACTGTATTGACAAAAAAACACAAAATATTTGGATTAATAAATGGACCCTTGGTGGTCGTAATCTTAGGCATTTTAATGAATTATATGTATCAAAATGGAATTTTAAATTTTAGTTTAGCGGCTGATCAAGTTGTAAGGATTCCCGTTCCGGAAAATTTATCGGAATTTTTTAGCCAGTTTACTTTCCCTGATTTTTCAGCAATAACAAATTTTGAAGTTTGGAAAGTCGCTATTGTAATAGCCA
>Ga0163151_10003138_pt1 | contig 24241 bp, 21 predicted proteins | sample OliLakLV19MP5IB2_FD_145596 | JGI IMG/M metagenome (GOLD analysis project Ga0163151, IMG submission 145596) | Freshwater microbial mat bacterial communities from Lake Vanda, McMurdo Dry Valleys, Antarctica - Oligotrophic Lake LV.19.MP5.IB-2 | ecosystem: Environmental > Aquatic > Freshwater >...
AAGCCGGCTCACCAAGGCTGGGGCAACGACGACGAGCCCACGATTGTACTCGACGAGAATGGTGATCGCGTCGCCAAGCCAATGCCGCCGAGCTTCTTGAGGAATGTGGATGAGTTATAGCTTACTATCTATGCGCCCATCATTCGAACGGAATCTTCGCAATCTAGAACGAACTGAACCCGTATTAGAGAATCAATTCAAAGATGAATTTGAGGACGGATTTGATTTAACCAAATTGTCGGAACCAACTCGTTTAAAGGTGGAGGGATTGCAGGCAAATAAACGAGTTCTCATTGAGCGGTTGCATGAGCTTTTACGTAAAATTGATAATGGAGAAGTGGTCGAGATTCCAGGAAGAAAAATGTATTGCGTACAGGTCTCGTCTGAGGGTCGTATGGAAGCCCAAGACAGCGAAGGTAAACTCAAAGATGTAAGCGACGGGCAATTACTTACAGACGGTGTCTGGGGGATCGGCTATCAATTGAGTAGTGACTTGCCGCGATCCCTACGAAAGGAATACGTTTTGTCTGAAACCAGGAGATTAGTCGGAATTTTGCTGAATAAGCAGATTTTGCTCGTCGAGTCAGAACTGAATCAGAATCCGGCTGAGCAGTCATCTTATAAGGCTGTTTTAGAACGTACGGAAAAGTCGGAAAATATTTTCTCTTGGGACGATGGCCACATTGCTGAAGCTATGGTGCACGGCCAGATAAGTAAATGGATCCGAGGATATGGTTTGCCGCTAGAGATCGTAGCCACCGATATCTATGAGGACGTAACCAACAAGTTAGATTTCATCCTTCGAAAACCTCATTATTCACTTGGCCTACAGGTCGAAGCCGAGGATACGAACACACAAATAGGCATTCAATTTACGTTGCAACATCGGAAGGACTCAATGGTCGGGAAAAAGGGAACGATTAATAGAGTCTTGGAACGGGGGTTGCGGAGTGAATATAAGGTTGACGACATTGCCCTAGTTAATATGCATCCGGCCTATGTAAAACGGGCGGTCAATTCCTGGAAGAAGCACAAACAGTCAGGAGGTCCCGATGATCAACTTGAGCTAGCTGCCCGTGTTGATTTGTTTGAAAAAATCTGTAGCAACCTATTCACTCAGGCAGAGATCGATAAATGGCGCACCCAGATATTCGGTTTGAATTCAGAGAATATTAAGCGATTGAAAACGTAGTAGTTATCAAACTCAATCTAGCCGTCCTAGAGCCAAGCCAATGCCGCCGAGCTTCCTGAGGAATGTCGATGAGTTATAACGACCCCCTCTTTATCTCCCCCTTCTTCAAGGGGGAGGGTGAGGGCTGCGTAATAGATTATGGTTGATCGTCTTAAAACTACTTTGCAGCGACTATTAGCGCAGCGGCGCTCCTCCCCTTGAACAAGGGGAGGATAGGTGGGGTAGTTGTCGGTAGCGAAGGCTGTACGATCGAGTAGTTTGCGATAGCGATGTCACTCAGGTAACCTGTGTTCATTATGAAACTCAAAGTCGCTGTTATCCAATTCGAGATCACTCAAAACGATCCTGTAGAAAATTGGGAACGAATTGAAAAATTTATTATCCACTCTGTCACCCAAAAGGCTGAGGTGGTTGTCTTTCCCGAGGATTGCATTACTGGACCGGTGAAGGGGGAGGAGTCGAAAGTTGATAGCACCGGGGCTACGGTGGCGGCGTTTAAGGAGCTCGCGATCAAGCATCGAATTGATATTGTGACCGGATCAATTCCGGAGGGAACTGCGGAGGGAAAGTTTAAGACCAGTTACTACATCGATTTTAAGGGGGAAATATTGGGGGTCTATCACAAGAATCATTTACATCATCCCGAGACCAAGTTTTACTCGCCCGGAACTGAGGCGACCATGTTTGAAACGTCTTTCGGAAAGGCGGCGATAGTGATGAGCCGCGATTTATTGTTTCCGGAAATTTTTCAAAGACTCAAGGAACAAGAGGTAAAAATTATTTATTGTCCGAGTTATTGGTACCGCGAATGTGCGGCTGCTATGGCGGCCTTTAATGATCGTTCGGAAGAACAGCTGGTTGATGCTTTGTGTTTGACGCGCGCGGTCGAAACGAACGCCGCCATTGTGTATTGCAATGCCGCCGGAACGATGAAGTACGAAGACGGCAAAATTGAAACCCTCATCGGCCACTCCCAGATCGCTCAGCCGGTTCTCGGAGTAATCCAGGAACTCCGTCATCACCATGAGAAAATGTTTGTCTACGAGATTGACCTAGGAAATCTCAAAGCGGCTAAGAAGATTTATCAGAGTTAATTATGAATAAGCCCGACTACGCCGCCCTGTCCATCGAAGCCCATGCCAAGAGTGGCGGTAAATTTACTATCGGATCAAAAATGCCACTTGAAACCAAAGACGACCTCTCCATTGCCTACACTCCTGGTGTCGCCGCCCCGTGTGAAGCAATCGCAAAAGATCCCGAGCTTGCTTATACGTTAACCATGAAGGGAAACTCTGTTGCTGTTGTGAGCGACGGCTCCTCAGTTCTCGGCCTCGGCAATATCGGCCCGATGGCAGGTTTGCCGGTTATGGAAGGCAAGGCGGTTTTGTATAAAAAATATTCCGGCATCGACGCTGTACCGATTGTGCTGGCATCACAAACTGCCGATGACATTGTTCAAGCTGTAAAAATGATCGCCCCAACCTTCGGCGGTATTCATCTTGAGGACATCGCAGCCCCAGTTTGTTTCGAAGTTGAGCGACGTCTCATTGAAGAACTCGATATTCCCGTCATGCACGATGACCAACACGCTACAGCGATCGTCGCCGTGGCCGGATTAACGAATGCCCTGAAAGTTGTTGGGAAAAACTTCAAAAACGTGGAGGTGGTGATCAACGGAGCAGGGGCCGCGGGTATCGCAATTGCTCTGCTTTTACTTGATGCTGGGGTCACAAAAATGAAGATGCTCGATTCTCAGGGTATAATAGCTAACGGTCGAGAGAAAATGAACCCTGAAAAGGAGTCTCTGGCCCGTCGAATCAACCCGGAAGGCGTCCTCGGTACCCTAGCCGAAGCCTTGCGGGGTGCTGATGTGTTTATCGGTGTGAGCAAGCCCGGTTTGGTAACGCAAGACATGGTGAAGACAATGGCTCCCGAGCCAATTATCTTCGCCTTAGCTAACCCCAATCCGGAAATCATGCCTGATGAGGCTAAAGCCGCTGGTGCAGCTGTCATTGCCACCGGCCGATCAGATTTCCCAAACCAAGTAAACAACGTGCTCGTGTATCCAGGTCTTTTCCGAGGACTTCTTGATGCCCGTGCGAGCCGATTGACCTCAGCCATGAAGTTGGCTGCCGCAGAGGCACTCGCCAGCGTGGTCGAGACTCCGACAGCTGACATGATCTTGCCGTCGATCATCGATTTTAATCCCGCCGAAAGAATTGCTCAAAGTCTCCGAAACCTATGACGAGATATTACCGCAAATCCCAACGAAGCCGTTTATCCCGAAGTGCGGGAAAACTTTTCCCGAGCATTGCTCTGGTGCTCGTCGGGAGTGCGGGATTCTACATGGCGATGCAATGGTTCCGGGGCGACGCTGAGGACGCTCCGGCTATGGCCGCGCAAGGGATCGAGGAGGTTAGCATTCAGGCAACTGATGTTGAGGGGGTTGCACCGCCTGCAACGATTCCCGATTCCCGATTCCCGAATCCCAGCACACAAATTTTAAAAACTGAAGAGCTGTCCGCGCCACTTGTTTCGGCTTTTGATGGACAACACACAGGACGCGTTCAACAATATCTCTCGAAAAATTCCGCTGACATGATTGTCTTGGCGTATTTGCCAACTCTTGACATGTCGGCTGATTCGTATCATGTTTGGTTCCTCAAAGACGGCTTGGCGGACGTGAAAGACATGGGTGAATTGGCTCCCCGGGCTGACGGTAGCTGGGTTCTGAATTTTACGGCTGGACCGTCTACGGGTATTGTCGATCCACGCCAGTACAAGGCGGTTGTGATCATGAAGGAACCGAACGATGGAAACGCGGCTCCATCGGGACACAGGATTGCAGAAGCGAGGTTCTAAGTGAAGAACGAAAGATATTAATTACGAGGTATTAGTGAGAATTTAGATATGAGATTTTAGTTGGCTCGTTATCTACGAGCGACTTCTAAAGTCTAAATGCTAATTACTTCCTAATAGCTTGTAACTAATATCTTCAGATAACCCCCGTTGGTATGCAATTAGCCATAATTGGCGCAGGTTGGGTGGGGGTGACGACGGCTGCGGCCTTCGCTGATATCGGACACACGGTGGTGTGCGCCGACCTCAACGCCGAGCGCATCGCAAAATTGAATACCGGGGAGGTGCCTTTTTTTGAACCCGGACTTTCCGATTTACTGGCCCGAGCTTTGGCTTCGGGTCGTTTGCAATTTACTACTGACAACACTGCCGCCTTACAGACGGCTGAAATTGTTTTCTGCTGTGTAAACACACCCACCGGTGATAACGGCGTGACTGATCTCCAAGCCGTCATGGGAGTAGCTAACGACTTCGCGAACGTACACGCCGACGGTGCAGTTTTTGTCATCAAATCGACTGTACCAGCTGGTACCGCTGCTCAAGTGCGTGATTGGATCACGCAAGTAGCAGGCGCAGCAGCTTCCTCCCCAGCAATGGGGAGGCCAGGAGGGGGCGGGCATTTCACGGTCGCATCTAATCCCGAGTTCCTCGCCGAAAGCACGGCCATCCGCGACACGCTTACGCCTTCGCGCATTGTCATCGGCGCCAACGAGTCTGAAACTCTTGAAAAAGTTTCTCAAGTGTATGCACCAATTGTTGCTAACGGTGCTCACATCTTTACGAGTGACTGCGCCACGGCTGAAGTCATCAAAACAGCTTCGAATAGTTTTTTAGCGACACGTATTAGCTTCATGAATGAGATCGCGAACTACTGCAATCAGGTGGGAGCTGATCCGATGGGTGTGGCGCGCGGCATGGGTCTCGATCCACGCATCGGCTCGATTCGTCCGGGCGTTGGTTACGGTGGAGGTTGTTTCCCGAAAGATGTTCAAGCCCTATTAAGTGAGGGAAATCGCACCGGCGCTTTGCTTACCGTTTTGCAATCGGCGCACGACGCCAACTATCGTCAGCGTATTTTCTTATACGACCAAATGGCGGCAGCGCTGGAGGGTGTAGCGGGGAAGCGCGTAGCTATTCTTGGTTTGGCTTTTAAGCCCAAGACCGACGATATTCGTGATGCCCCAGCCATGACATTCATCGATCGTTTGCTGGCGGAGGGCGCGAGTGTTATTGCGTATGACCCGCAGGTGAAAGCGATCAAAATGACCGCCCCTCCTAGCCTCCCCACCGATGGGGAGGGAGGCACGGGCACGTTCGAGTTCGCGGAGAGTGCTCTTGAGGCCGCTAAAGATGCCGATGCGGTAGCACTTATGTGCGAGTGGCAAGAATTTCATGATCTTGATCTGAAAGACCTACAGGCAGTCATGAAGGGCCGCGTTTTGGTTGATGGTCGTTATGTGTGGTCACGAGCAAATGTAGAAGACTTAGGATTTGTTTACATCGTTTAGGCTTCGTCACTCAGTCAAGGCGCTCCGGATGTGATAAAATAGCCTCCGTAACGTCTTTCTATGGACATCTTCAAGGCCAACCCCGGCGCTCGCAAGACTGCTCGGACAGGGGCCGAAGACAAGGTGCGTATTCCGTTAACGCCAGATGAGAAAGCGTTGTGTATCGCGGGGGAGCGTCCTCCACGCATGACTGATCTCACTTGGAGGATTTTTCGGATCATGGCTGAGTTTGTTGAGGGCTTTCAGTTTTTGTCGACGACAAAACGTGAGGTTTCAATTTTTGGTTCAGCCCGCCTTCAACCCGGCAGTCATTGGTATCAGGTGGCTGAGGATTTGGGTAAGCTTTTGGGTGAGGAAGGGTTTACGGTGGTCACAGGCGGGGGTCCTGGCATTATGGAAGCGTCCAACAAAGGCGCTTTTGAAGTGGGTGCTCCATCAGTCGGTTTGAACATTCAATTACCGAACGAGCAAAGAACCAACGGCTACGTCACCCGTTCTCACGCTTTTCATTACTTCTTCACACGCAAAGTCATGTTGGCCGCTAGTGCTCAGGCTTACGTGTATTTTCCGGGTGGCTATGGTACCTTGGACGAGCTGTTCGAGATTTTGACGTTGATTCAGACAGCTAAATCTGAGGCTGTTCCCGTGGTGTTGGTAGGTAAGGATTATTGGAGTGGCTTGGTGGAGTGGATGGATAAAACCATGTACGGCAGCTTTGACACTATAGATCGCGAAGATCTCAACATTTTCCAACTCGTCGATACCGCTAAGGAGGCTTACGATATTGTGGCCAAATCGGAGGAGCGCACTTTCTTCTAGACTGCTCGCATATGCCTGAGTACTTAAAAAATCTTGCTGTTCGTCTTCGCCCTGCGGCCACCAAAGAACATGGTGCTGGCGTGGAAACTATTGAGGTAAGCGCTCCGGTAAGTACGGCGGCCTCATTGTACGAACGCGTTCGCAATACCCTCGATTACCAAGAGGAGCACTTGTTGCGACGCAATGCTATTTTGCGTATCCTGAAACGTTATCTGGGCGCCGATGCTCCGTTATCATCTTTAGCGGGTGACCTTTTGAAAGAGCTTGTGTGGGCTAAGTATCTTCCAAATAAGACTGTTCCCATTTCTTTACAGCATCAATTGTCACCGGTTATTGCTAAGTACGAGGCTTTGTTTCGTGCTGCTGATCAGCTGGGTCGGGATCGCGAAATGGTTTTTCACTGGTTACTCGACGTCCTTGCTACCGAGATTGAGACCATGGTAGCGCCGAATGCTGCTGAAGAAGCGCTCGTGGCCTACATGTACGATGAAATGCGCCGCCGCATTGACTGGGACCCACGTCTGCCGGTAACGGCTGAGCAAAAAGATTTACGGTTGTATATTGGCGTTCATAAGACTTTACTGAAGTCTAACCCGGGCATGTTGCGTTACCGGGTATTTACGCTGTACTACCCAGCTTGGGTGGGCCCAGCCAACGACGCCTTAATCCAGGAAGTCGCTGGTAGCCTGCTCACGGTAGTGAATACGGTTGAAGATGAGCTTCGTCATCCTCTAACCGATCGTCTGTCGCGCATGCTCCGTCGCCGGGCCGGCATTTTCCGTGTTCTTGGCGATGCTCTGCATACCGCCAGCGACACCGATAAGCTGTTGGCTAATCCGGACGAACTCGACGAAGCGGTGAGCAAAGCTTTGGCGGCTCGGACTTCGAATTTCAAAATTCGTTTGCGCCGGACGGTCATTCGCGCGGTTATTTTCCTGGTCATCACCAAAATGTTCTTGGCGCTCTTACTTGAACTCCCATACGATCTGTTCTTGGCTCGCCACGAAGTTCCGCTTTACCCCTTGTTCGTCAACATTCTCTTCCACCCTTTGTTCTTGGCGTTTATTGGTTTGACGGTAGCTATCCCTCATAAGAAAAATCGCGAAGATTACTTGGCGGCTACCCGAGCCTTATCGGTTGGCGCGGATCACCCGGTTTTGCACTTACGCGTTAAGCACGATGTTCGCAGCCCTTGGCAAAATATTTACGACGTCCTCTACGCCATGCTGTTCTTAGGTGTTTACGGAGCTATCGCATTCGGGTTGCATAGCATTGGTTTCCACTGGCTTTCGATCTCGCTTTTCCTCTTCTTCTTGTCGCTGGTCACGTTCTTTGGTATTCGCATCCGTTCCTCGACGCGCGAGGTGGTAGCTTCCGACGCCCGGAGCGGGTTGGTCGGGACTGTTGTCGATATCCTCATGCTGCCGATTGTGCGTGCTGGTTCGTGGTTGAGTAGCAAAGTCTCTAAGATTAATGTCTTCATTTATTTCTTCGACTTCATCATTGAGGCTCCGTTAAAGGTGGCGATTGAGTTTATTGAGAGTTGGTTGTCATTTGTACGCGACAAAAAAGAAGAGATTTAATTTTCCTCATGAACGGAGCCTTGCGAGCATTTCTCCTGATGGCCGCACTGGGTTGTGCAGGACTCGGCTTGGTCATGTTTCTTCAGTTTAAGCGCGTAGTGGCTCACCCTATCTACGGAGCCACATATTCACCAGCGTATGCGCAGTACCTGGGCCTCAACGCCGACGAGGTCTATATAGCCCTGATTGATGAGCTGCACTTGAGGCAGATCCGCATTCCCGTGCACTGGAATGACATTCAGTGGGAGGCCGAAGGAGAACGCTTTTGGGACGTAGATTGGCTCATGGACGAAGCTGCCAAACGCAACGTTCAGGTAACACTCGTCATTGGGAATAAGGTCCCTCGTTGGCCTGAGTGTTATACGCCGGAGTGGGCCGCAGCTTTGTCGGCAGAGGAGTATGAACAGGCGCTACTTGATTACATCGATCTGATTGTGACCCGTTACCGCACACATCCGGCGCTTGATCGTTGGCAGGTTGAGAATGAAGCACTGTTTGCCTTTGGAGCTTGCCCTAAGCATGATTACGCCTTAGTCCGCCGTGAGATAGCACATGTCCGAGCTCTAGACGACAAACATCCCATTCAGCTCACTGTAAGCGGCGAACAGCAGATTTGGGCTTCGGTAGCCAGTGACGCCGACGTGATTGGCGCCAGCATGTACCGCAAAGTTGCTTTGCCGAACGGTTGGCCGATTACCTTTCCCATCCCAGCCCGTTTGTATACGCTCCAAACATTGAGTGTGAGTTTGCTCCTCGATAAAGTTGTCATATCGGAGTTACAAGCTGAACCTTGGCTGACAAAAGAGTATCGTGAGTATTCAATTGATGAAGCGGCTGCGTTATTTACACCGCGCGAGTTAGAAGGATATTTGCGTTACGCGCGCAGCACCGGCCTGAACGAGATCTCACTTTGGGGTGTGGAATGGTGGTATTATCTCAAGCAAAATGGTCGCCCAGAATTATGGAACGCCGGTCGAGAGCACCTAAATTAAAAGAGCGACTCACCAAGACTTTTGACGTTGTTGTTATTGGTGGCGGTTCAGCTGGTATAGCTGCTATTGAGGGCGCTAAAGCAGCTGGCGCCAAATCGGTATGTTTAGTTGAATCTGAAAATCGCTTGGGTGGTGAATGTGCTTATTGGGCCTGCGTGCCCACCAAGGCCATGTTGAAGGCGGCCAAGCTGTATCATCTGACCAAATACGGCGTTGGTCGTTATGGAATTAGCACCGGGAAGGTGACCTACGATTTTGCAGCTATTCTGCATCGCCGCGACGCGGTGGTTCGCGCGCTCACCGGCAATGGTAATCGTTTACTGTACTACGCTAAGCAACTTAAGGTGACGGTTAAACACGGTCGGGCTCAGTTTATTAATGACAAGATGATCGACGTTAAGGGCGAGCGCGTTCGCGCTAAAGCTTTCGTTATCGCTACCGGCAGCAAAGAGCGCGAACCCATAGTCGACGGGATCGAATCCGTTCCTGTCTGGTATTCGCGGGACGTGGTGGCTATGAAGCATTTACCAAGTTCGGTGGCGATTATTGGTGGCGGACCGATCGGCAGCGAATTTGCCACGTTGTTTGGACTCTTGGGTGTTAAAACCACCGTACTCGAGTATGGCGATCATATTTTGCCAAGAGAGGATGCTGAGATTGCGGTCTTGGCAGAAGAAAGTTTACAAAATCTTGGTGTCCACGTGCTGACGAAAACCAAGCCACTCGGCCTAAAGCGTTCTGGTCGTCGTATCAATATCACTTTTCAAGTTGACCGTAAGCCGCGCCAGAGTTTGCTCGTAGACAAGGTGGTTGTTGCCGTTGGCCGTAAGCCAAATACGGAAGGCTTGGCGCTTGATCGGGCCGGAGTGAAGATCGATGATTTCGGCAGAATCGTACTGACCCCGGCTCTGCAGACCAACCATGCCCATATCTTTGCAGCTGGAGATTCAAGCTCGCGTTTTCAATTCACGCACATCGCTGCCCATGAGGGCTATATTGCGGGCTGGAACGCCGCGCGCGTGAAGTCGGAGAGTAAACAGCTGGTTCGTGAAGAAAACGTTGTACCTCGGATTACTTTCCTGGACCCAGAAGTTGCTTCGGTTGGCATGACCGTAGCTGACGCCACCAAAGCTAAAAAGAAATTTAAAATCGTTCGTTTCCCGTTCTCTGCTCTGGGACGGGCTGCTATCGACGGCAATCGCGACGGACTTATCAAAATTATCGTCAACGCCAAGAGCGGTTTGATTCTTGGAGCTCACGTTACTGGTGAGCGGGCAGGGGAGATCATGCACGAGCTAGCCTTAGCTATGTATGCCGGAGTCCCGATCTCGACTGTCCAAGGCATGCTGCACGCTTACCCAAGCTGGAGTGAAGTAATCCCAGCCTCACAGTAATTTTCAGAAGAGGACGTACTCCCCGTGGCTAGTACGTGTGGTTGCGGATGAGACCGCGCGACCTGCCGGGCTTGCCGATGCCCTTGCTGTCGCGCTTGTTGGTGCCCGGTCGATCGGTCAGGCGGACCGGCATGACGCTCATGATCACGTCTTCGTCGTCGCACTCGTCGAGATCCTCGAGAGGCTCGATCGTCACCCGACCGTCGTCCGCGAACCCGGCCCGAAGACGCTGCGACGGAGTGTCGTTGGCCCGCCAGGTGTTGTTGTTCGCCGGCTCGGTGCCGTGCACTTCGTCACCGAGATCGTTGTCCTGGTCGTGCGTCTCCACGAAGGCGACGACGTCGATGGGCTTCTCCGGAACGTAGTCGCTGGACGAGAACAGGTTCTCGATCGGCACATCGGCCAGAGGGGAGTGGATGAGGGCGTGCACGCCGCTCGGGATGCCGCTCGTGAGGTAGTTGGGGTCGCTGAGCGAGTCGAACATCGGTGGGGTCCTTCCGATTGCTAACGCGGGGTTACTCTGGCAGGAACGAACTTGTTCAAGCAAAAGCAACGCCGAAAGGTTAGCATTAAAACCAGCTTTCGTCAAAGCCGCTTCAATAGCCCACAGTGGCGCTTTACTCTTTCAGCTTTCAGCTTTAGACTTTCAGCTGCTATGAACAATGAAGTTGTCTTGGACATCGAAACTCAGAATACTTTTGATGAGGTTGGTGGCTATTTTACCGATAAGCTCAAGGTGTCTTTGGTGGGTGTTTACTATTACGAAACCGACACCTACGAATCGTATTTGGAGCCTGAGCTACCGCAGATGTTTTCTCGGCTTGAGCGTTCTGGCCGAATTATCGGCTATAACTCGATCGGCTTCGATATGCCGGTCCTGAACAACTACTACGCCGGCGATCTTTTGAACTTGCCCCAACTTGACCTGCTGGCCGAAATCCAGAAGTCTTTGGGTTACCGGATTAAGCTTGATGCCGTGGCTCAAAGCACCATTGGCACCAAAAAATCAGGTCACGGTTTGCAGGCGGTGCAGTGGTGGAAAGAGGGGAATATTGAAGCTATTCGTGAGTACTGTCTTCAGGACGTGAAGGTTACTAAGGAGGTTTATGAGTACGGCGTGAAAAACGGCTGCGTGCTCTTTGATGACAAAATGGGGGAGCGTCACGCTATCCCGGTGGACTTTACCGGCAAGCTACCCACAGGCAAAGTGAACCTCACTTTAGGTCTATAGCCGGTGGGGTGTATACTGTTCCCAACTTAACTTTCACGACACGAACTTTTACATCTTGGCTGACCTTCGTAAGCCTACGATCGTTATCCACAAAACCTTTCTCACCACAACAGGTAGTGGTATACTACCTTTGTTGGACACAATAGGTTGTGTACAACCGTCGGTGGAGGAGGTGCCACACGCATCCTCACTTTGACGTCCTCATGCGACGTTCACCGTGTGGATATTTTTTTCTCACAAACAAACTACTGGAAGACTCAGATTTGAGGTCAGTCCTAGACGCGGGGAAGTTGAGGCCGAGGCGTAGGTAACCCTACGGTGAGGACGAAACGGGGCCCCGCAACAACGGAATGACCCAAAGGTGAGGCTTCCCAGATACTATGTATCAAACGACTCTCCAGACTTTTGTTGCTCCAGCTACCGGTAAGACCCAGGCGCTCCTGACGCCGCGAAAGGTCTATCGTCCTTTTGAATACCCTCACTATTACGAATACTTTCAGAAACAGAACCAGGCCCATTGGCTACCCATTGAGGTGCCCATGGAAAGCGACATCGCGGACTATAGATTCCGCATGACCGAACCTGAGAAAAACCTCATTATCCAGATTCTCCGCTTTTTTACTCAGGGAGACCTTGAGGTCAACAATAACTACAACCAACAACTCATTCCGGCTTTCCCTAAGCCAGAGATCAAGATGATGTTGTCCTCGTTCGCAGCTATGGAGTCCATTCACGTTTGGGCCTACTCCTATCTGAACGATTCGCTCGGCCTTCCGGAAAAAGAGTACTCAGCTTTCCTGGAGTACCAATCCATGCGCGACAAGTACGAGTACCTCCAACAGTTCAGCGTTCACAATGTTGAAGAGCTGGCTATTAACCTAGCGGTCTTCGGTGCCTTCATGGAGGGCGTTAGCCTGTTCTCTTCCTTTGCCATTCTCATGAACTTCCCACGCATGGGAAAAATGAAAGGCGTGGGCCAGATCATTACCTGGAGCATTCGTGACGAGAGCTTGCACAGCAAGGGAGTCTGCCACCTCTTCCGTGACCTGATGGCAGAAAACCGTTACCTGTGGACGCCAGCCTTTAAGAACATCCTGTACCAGCGCTGTGACGAGATGATTCTGCTTGAAGATGCTTTCATTGATACCTGCTTCTCGCTCGGCGAGGTCTCGGGTCTTAAGCCCGCCGACGTTAAACAGTACATTCGCTATATTGCCGATCGCCGCCTGCACGATATTGGACTGGACGCGAAGTACAACGTCACCAACCCGCTCGAATGGCTCGACATTATGGTCAACGCCAAAGAGCACACCAACTTCTTCGAAAATCGTGCCACTGAATACTCCAAAGGCGCCGTACTCGAAGACTGGACCTAAACAACTCTGTCGATGGTAGATAGTAGACGGTAGATGGTCGTGAAAAACGACCGGATACAGGAATACTTAACCATCATTTACGACCTAGTGCAGCCATCTACTATCAACCATCAACTATCTACTTTCAAGATATGGCCTACTCGACCGTTATTGAAGCTTTATCCGCCAATGATCTGGGCGCTGCTGGCAAGATGCTGCTTGCGGAAATTATTGAGACCACCAAAGACAAGAATAGCTGGGACTGTCCACACTATACGGCCGACAAGGCTGTCCAGCAGGGAATTCAACTCGATCACAGCCGTAACGAATGGTTTACCTACTTCGGACTTGAGAACTTGCGTGACCGTTACTTTTTGAAAGATGAGGCCGGCAACATTGTTGAGAATCCCCAAACCTTCTACGCCCGTGTAGCTACCGGTATGGCTCGTAACGAGCCAGTCCACGCCCAACAACTTTACGACATCATGAGCAAGGGCTGGTTCATTGCGGCTACGCCGACACTCATGAACATCGGTACCAACAAAGGTTTACCGATCTCCTGTTTCTTAAATACTGTTCCCGACACTCTTGAAGGTATTTTCGATATTTTCCGAGAGAACGCCTTCTTGTCTAAATACGGCGGGGGTATTGGTACCGATTGGTCCCAGCTCCGTGGTCAGAACTCACCGCTCAAAGCGAGCGGCCTCAAGTCTTCTGGAGTTATTCCGTTCTTGAAGATCATGGATTCCGAGACGATCGCTATTTCTCGCAATTCAACCCGTCGTGGTGCCGCTGCCGCCTACCTACGTATCGATCACCCGGACATTGAAGACTTCTTGGAGCTGCGCAAGCCAGGTGGTGACCAGGACCGCCGTTGCATGAACATCAACAATGGTTTGGTGCTCACCGACGCCTTCATGGAGGCTGTTGAAGCTGGCAAGCCTTATCAGCTTATTGATCCGCACTACAACACCGTCGCTCGTGAACTGGACGCTCTCACCATGTGGCGCAAGATCTTGTCTATGCGCGCCGAAACCGGTGAGCCGTACATGATCTTCATTGATACCGTCAACAAAACCCGTCCTCAACATCACAAGGATCTTGGTCTCGTTGTTCGCCAGAGTAACTTGTGTACTGAGATCGTGCTGCCGACGAGCGATACTCGCACTGCAGTTTGCTGCCTGGGTAGCTTGAACTTGGAAAAGTGGGATGACTGGAAGGATCAGATTGAGGAGATTACTTACGCTTGCGTCAAAGCTCTCGATAATAACCTGGAAACTTTCTGCGATCTGGCTGATCCCGTCGAGTTCAAAAAAGCTATCAACTCAGTTAAGCATGAACGCTCGATCGGTTTGGGTGTCATGGGTTACCACGGTTACTTGATGTCGAAGAGCCTACCGTTCGAAAGTGTTCCAGTCCGGGCACTGAACAAAGACATCTTCGGCACCATCCATAAGCACGCTACGGCCGCTAGCGTAAAGCTCGGGGTTGAGCGAGGCTTGCCACTTGATGGCGGTACGCAGCGCAACAGCTACGTCACCAGTATTCAGCCTACAGCTTCTACTGCTTTTATTTGTGGCGAAGCTTCTCCATGCATCGAGCCAATTGCAGGTAACGCCTACTTGCAGAAGACCTTGTCTGGTAGCTTCCTCGTGAAGAACAAGTTCTTGGAGCGTTTCCTTGAGACCAAGGGCATCAATAACTCAGACACCTGGAAGCGCATTATTGCCGACAAGGGTAGTGTGGCTAACGTGGCCGAGCTGTCCGAAGAAGACAAGGCGGTCTTCCGCACTGGTTACGAAATGAACATGCGCGAAATTGTTCAACAGGCTGCTGATCGCCAACCGTTTATCGATCAAGCCCAGTCCCTGAACCTGTTCTTCTCCACCCCCGTGAGCGGTAAGTACTTGAACGAGGTCCACATGCAGGCCTGGAAGTCGGGCGTGAAATCGCTCTATTACCTCCGTTCTGCCGCTCCAATCCACGCTGATAGCATCTCCATGCAGACCACAAAACGCGATGTAGCTAACGAAGAATGCGCAGTTTGCCAGTAGGATTAGTTAAGAGTATTAAGGTTTAAAGTGAAAAGTCGTGAATCGGAACTCCTGATTCACGACTTTTTGTTATGCGAGCCAAAAATCTCTTTAATACTTTTAACTTTAACCTTTAATCTTAGCCTGTGTATATCCTCCCTTTTGTCATAAATATGGGTTAGTATACTGAGGCCTACTGTTAGTTATTATTTTCGCTATGAAGTTGTCTGCAGCTCTAGATCTTGTCCAGAACGATTTACCAATTGTTGTCCGGGATAAAACTTTCTCTCCTCGCGGCGTTGAAGAAGCCAAACTTGAAACCGGTGAAAATGTTTATTGGGTTTATACCAAGGACGGCATGTGGCTGTCTTTTGACCCTGAAGGTGAGGAGATTATTCTTTTTGAAGATATTGACGAAGAGCTCGAGCCTGAGGACGACACTGTTGTTCATGGAGGAGAGGACTACGAGTTTTCTTACGAGGGTGTTGCCAAGGTTGATGACGATGACGGCGGTACCACCACGAATTTCAAAGATTACGAAAACGCTGATGGCGATCTTGTTCGTATCATGGAAGATGAATCGACCGGAGATAAATCTTACGCTTACGGAATTAAGATCACCGAAGAGGACCTTCAAGAGGCCTAAGTTAATAACCATCCTGACGCTAAGGGTGGTGTGGAGGGCTTATGTCTTCATTGGAGCGTAGAAATAGATCACAAGAGAACGGGTGGCGCTTGCGCGCCCTCCGTTTCTTTTTTCTGGCCTTGGCTCTCGTTGTCATCGGTCGGTTATTCATGCTCCAAGTGTGGTCAGGTTCAACTTATAAAGCTTTAGCCGAGGGCCAGTACTCGCTGTACGAACAGCTTGTACCGCAGCGAGGGAGAATTTTTGTCCGAGATCGGGGTGACGACACCGAGTACCCAGTGGCTACCGAAGCACCACGAGCTTTTGTGTACGCAGACCCACGGAAGGTCACTGACCCGGTGGCGCTTGGCAAAGAGATTGCCAAAATTTTGAAAATTGAAGGCCTGGAAGAATACGAGCGTTTTGGCATGGTTGAGCAACTGCGGGCGTCTGGTCGAATCACCGAAGCTCAGGAACTTGAAAATCTTTTGCGTCAGGATCGTATCGCTAAGGCTGCGGCGGAAGAGGCGGAGAAGGCTGGCAATAAAAATAAGACCGTCGTGGCCGAACCTCCACCAGCAGTCGCCGGTGCGACTACAGATATCTTTGCTGCTCCAGAGCCCTTTACCCTCGACGGTAACCAAGTAGCCGCGCTCATTGCTCGTTTGAGCAAACAGGAAGATCCTTATGAGCCAGTGGCTCGCAACGTTACCGACGAACAGTTGGAGTTACTCGAGACTTTGGAATCTGACGCCTTAGATTCGATTATCGAAGATGCACGTGCTTATCCAGAGCCAGGTTTTGGTGGTCAGGTACTTGGTTTCTTGGGTAGAAATGAAGACGGACAAAGTGTTGGTCTGTACGGACTTGAGGGCTATTTTGACGATTTTTTATCCGGGCAAGTTGGCCAATTGTATTCGCAGACAGACGCTTCTGGTCGCTGGATCGGTGTCGGCGATCGCCACTTTCGTCCCGCTATTGATGGGGGAGACATTTTGCTGACGATTGATCGCACGCTCCAAGTTGAGGTGTGTGAGATTCTGACTCGCGGCGTGGAGCAATTTAAAGCCGACTCAGGCACGGCCGTAGTCATGGATCCAACCACCGGCCGCATTTTAGCCATGTGCGGAGCGCCTGATTTCTATCCGGCAGATTACGGTAATGTTGAGGATGCTTCCGTTTACCACAACACCGCTATCTTCAGCGCCTATGAACCAGGTTCGGTTTTCAAGCCGATCACCATGGCCGGCGCAATTGATGTTGGGGCGGTTACTCCAGATTCTCGTTTTACCGATCCTGGTTCGGTGGAGATCGACGAGTTTACCATTCACAATGCGGCTGACAAAGTTTTTGGCAACGTGTCCATGATTGAGGTATTGGAAGAATCAATTAACACGGGCATGGTTTGGGTTATGCGTCAGATGGGTCGTGACACGCTGACTGAGTACATTCATGACTTTGGTTTTGGTGAGCAGACCGGTATCCAGCTGAAGTCTGAAGTGGCCGGTACTGTAGCTGCTCTCGAAGAGCGAGCAGAGGTGTACGCCGCTACTGCCTCATTCGGACAGGGTATTACCACGACTCCCATTCAGATTGTGTCTGCGTATGCAGCCTTGGCTAACGGCGGCATGCTCATGAAGCCGTATGTGGTTGAGGAGTTGCGCTACCCTGACGGCACGCTCGAGCGTATGGAGCCTCAAGAGATTCGCCAGGTAGTTTCGCCTTCAACGGCCACCACGATTGGAGCCATGCTCGTTTCGGTTGTTGAATATGGTCATGGAAAAAAAGCGGGCGTTCCGGGCTACTATATCGGCGGCAAGACCGGTACAGCACAGATTGCAAGAAATGGTAGGTACTCGACCACAGAGTTTAACGGTACCTTTGCTGGGTATGGACCGATGCAAGACCCTGTATTTTCCATGATCGTAAAGATTGAAAATCCAAAGGAAGGTGTAATCTACGCCGAAAGCACGGCCGCCCCTATTTTTGGAGAAATCGCTGATTTTATTCTTGAGTATTATGGCGTTGCTCCGGAACGACCGATCGAGTAAACTTACCTTACCCTGACCCTCTCCACTTCGTGGCAGAGGGAAGCGCGGTGAGTACGAGATACAGCCCTCATCCACGAAGTGGAGAGGGATGGGTGAGGAGATCTTCACGTCGGATGGCAAATATATGAAAGCACTAGTAATCAAACTTATTTCGAACATCGCCCGTAACAAGATTAGTAAGTTTAAGCCGACTATTGTGGCCGTGACGGGTTCGGTGGGGAAGACTTCCACTCGCAACGCCATTGCGATTGCCCTTGGAGCTAAGTACCGCGTGCGAACGCCGTATAAGAATTACAACAATGAGATCGGTTTGCCCCTGGCTGTTTTGGGGGAACAAAGCCCAGGCAAGAATGCTTGGGAGTGGCTCAAGTTACTAGTTCGAGCTTCGAAGTCGCAAGACATGCCCGAGTACTTGGTGCTTGAGTACGGCGTCGACAAGCAGGGCGACATGGCTGAACTCGTCAAAGTTGCTCGACCGGACATTGCGGTCATTACGGCGATCTCTCCCGTTCACGTTTCGAATTACCCTAGCCTCGACGCTTTGGTTGATGAGAAAGCGGCACTTGGTGAGGCTGTGCCGCACGAGGGTCTCGTATTGTTGAATGGTGACGATGTTCGCGTTATGGGGATGCGCAAACGTTTCGTGGCTCCGGTAAAGACGTATAGCCTGAGTAACGGTGACGCTCACGCTACCGATATTCGTTTAGAATTTCCGAAAGAAGAAAGTTTTGATGTCGGTGAAGTCTTCGTGATTACTCGGGCGACTATTCACGTGGGTAACCAAAGTGCAGAGCTCGTCCTGAGCAATTGCGCAACGGCTTCGATGATCTCGGCCGCCCTGGCTGCCGCTGCGGTCGCTGTTCATGTAGGCGTACCGCTTAACGACGCTGCTAAGGCTCTTTCGAAAGAGCTCCAGCCTGTGAATGGTCGTTTGCGACCACTGGCCGGCATCAAAGGCTCGCTAGTTCTCGATGACAGCTACAACGCTGCCCCAGCTTCTGTGATCGCTGGACTTGAGGCTTTGCAGCAGTTCACTCCGGGGACCGGCACCTCCCACCCTGTAAAGGGGGGGATAGGGGGGGTCGATCGCCGTATCGCAGTACTCGCCGACATGGCTGAGCTCGGTTCAATGTCAGAAGATGAGCACCGAACCGTAGGGGAACAAGTAGCTAAATCCGCTGATTTGTTTGTAGCTGTTGGTCCGCAAATGCGCTTTGCTACCGAAGGCGCCGAGGCTGCCGGTATGGAGAGAGATAAGATCGAATGGTTTAAGGATTCTGTTGATGCTGGCCGCTACTTGGATCGGATCATTGAAAAAGGCGACGTCATCCTAGTTAAAGGCTCCCAGTCCCAACGCATGGAAAAGGCGGTAAAAGACATCATGGCCGAGCCTGCCCGAGCAGCTGAATTGCTTGTTCGACAGGAAGAAAAGTGGTTGAATGAGTAATTAATATTTAGTCGCTAAAAGGGGAGCGCCACTGCCTCGTTCCGTTTACTACGAGCTAACCGTTCGCGGCACTTCCGCCGTTATGGATCGCCCCACGAAACAGCCCGCTGGATCCCTTGGATCTGGCGGGCGTTCGCATTTACAGAGCTATTCCTCTTTGACTTACGAAGCATCGCTTCACAAGCTGCGGTGTAAACTGCCCGCAGAGTCCGGTGTGAAGCTACGAAAATTCCGAGCCGGTAAGTTCGCTTGAGAATCACCCTTCAGGTGGGTTCCAGCGGGCCGGCTTCCATCGCAACCTGATGGCCCCGACTGTCGTTGAAAGCACTCGCCGAGCTAGGGCTTTAAACCCCCTGGCTCGGCTCTTCTTTTTTAGCGTAAGAAGTGCAAGGGAACGGACATTTTCTTAATCTCATCAAGCTTATAGTCCAGCATTTTGCGGCCCACAAAAATAGCGATGATGTTATCTTGTTCACGTGAGATACGATCAATTTTATCTTGCAGCAGGCCTTCGCTGATCATGATATCGAAATGAATAGCTGCTTGACCGTGACGAGCCAGTTTATCGTTGAGTTTATTCATCATGGTTTCGGCCTCTTTTTTAATTTGTTCAGCTTTTTCCGGGGTGTACTTATATTCCATACACAGGAGCAGGGTCACTGTTGGCACCTGATGGCGTACGGCCCAATCGACCACGTAGGGCAGGCGGTTTTTCCAAGAGTTACCACGTGAACCAATGACGACTGCGGAGTTTGAATGTCCCGCTACCTCGTTCTTTGCTTCGGGAATAACCGTGGCGACATTGAGCTTCTGAGCTAACCAAGGAGTGAGAGGCGGCTCAATGATGAGCGTTGCTAAGATCACCCACATGCCAATCGGGAGCAAGCCTTCGACACCTGGCAAGTTGAGCGATGCAATGGTGACAAGCAATACGGCCGGGATCGCACCGGTTTCACGGACAAAAGAGATGAAGGCCATTTCTTGCCAAGTTACTTTATCGCGGCCGAACACCGTGAACGGTGCCAGGCTGACAAACACCGCTACGGGTCTGATTACGAACATGAACACAAAGGCGATGAGTAAGCCAATAGGCGCATATTCGATGAGGGCAGGGACATCCACTAAAGCACCGAGCATCAAGAAGATCGTGGGTTTAAAGAAGCCGTCGATGGTGTGATTGAAGAAACGTTCTGTCTCGTGAAGGTTTTCACTCATCTTATAGAGCAGGCCGGCTACGAAAGCAGCTAAATAGCCGCTACCGCCAAATGCTAGAGCTAATGTGAAGATGATGACAGGAATAAACAGAAAGAAAGCGGAGTCAGCTTCATACTCGCGATCGTGAGCATCCTTGAACTTTGTTAAAGCATGTAACAAGGCATAACCAACAATTCCGAAAGCTGTACCAAAAACGAGTTGGCGAAGTAAAAGCTTTCCCGATTCAAGGGAGAAGATCTGGCCGTAACCCTGGAAGATGCCGGATTCGAGTACGCCGCTAGTGACGAGAGCTAAGAAGGCTACAGTGAGGAGCGTGCCAGTGACATCGGTTACGGCACTTTCTGAAACGATTATATCTTTAGTGGAAGGGTTTTTGAACCGCAGTCGCTTCAGCACGGGAATGATGGCGGCGGGATCGGTGGAGGCAAGTAAGGACCCGAGCAGAATGGCGGCCGTAACGGTAATCGAGTAACCGGTAAGATCGCCAAAAAGCTGAACGCCAAAAGAAAACGCTACGGCGGTGATGCCCAAGCCCACGAACGACAGCATCATGATTTTACCGAAGAGCTTCTTGAAATTATCGAAGGGCGTTTCAAGACCGCCGCCAAAGAGGATTAACGTGGCTCCGAAGCCCACCAAGGCTCCGAGCACAGCGTGATTATGGATGACGGGTTCAAGAAAGGGTTTGGCGGCCATGCCAAAGAAAATCGCAATCACAAAGCTTGGGAGCGGTGTGCCTCGGGAAAGATAGAAAATGCCGAATGACAGAGAGAAGATCAGGGCGATCGAAAAGAAGGCCATGAGCAGCTCGGCTTCGGAGCTGTGTTCAAACAGTCCCAGGATAACGGGGGAAAGTTGGCTGGCGGCAAGTACGGCTGCGAGCGATAGGAGGAGTCGAAGGGAAGGGAAAAAGGCAATTGGCATAAGCAAAATAAAGAACTAGAGGAGTATACGCCTTGTTATTATTTCTTGCATCCTCTTTAATCCTAGATATGGCTAGTTATTCACCAAAGTCGTTGATTGATAAACTTGGGGTTAAACCAGGCATGAAAATTGCCATTGTCGGTTCACCCCCAGGTTTTAAATCAGCTCTCGTTTTGCCGCGAGGAGTGGAGTACGCCGAACATGGCCGGGATTTTAATATTGTCATGTATTTCTCAAACTCATTTGGAAAATTGCGGGCCAAGATGAGGACCTTGCGACGGATGATCAAAGAGGACGGTGCTATTTGGATTTGTTGGCCAAAATCCCGTCGTGACTGGACTCAGTCCAGCCCCTTGCTCGGTGATTTCAAAGAAGATGACATTCGCAAATTAGCGCTAAGTTTACAGCTGGTCGATGTAAAGGTTGTTGCTGTTAATGAAACTTGGTCGGGTTTAAAATTAGTTGTGCCGGTTGCCCTGCGAATTAAACGGATAACTTGATTGACAAGGCCTCCCGGTGATGATGTTATGGGTGCGCCGTCGTCCGTTCGTGCAAGTGGGGTCCCAGCTTTTGAGATGCTTGCTGAACGTGACGACTTCACTTAACTGGAGGCTCCATGTCCGATGTCGGTCAGACTCCGCCGATCAACTCGACCCTGGTGCCGCCACTCGAGCGTGAGCGCCCGCGGCACGTGCCGATCGGGATACTGTTCATCTGGGAATCTGCCGTTCTGCTCTTCACCCTCATGAGACTGCCGGCCGGTGTACTCCTGGCCTTTGGCGGCTTCACCCTGTTCTTCGGAGCGGGGGATCACGTTGCTAGGGGTCTTGTCCTGCTGGCGATGTCGGTTGCGGCCTACGCCCTCACTGCCTTCATCCGCCGCAATCTCCTTCGCAAGCAAGCTGCTTTGACGGCAACGAATACCTGATCTTTATAGGCGAACAACTTCATCTCCGCCTGCTCGCGACCTCCAACGGGGGTCGTTTGTGCTTTTGACAGCTTCGGTTAACGCGAGTAACTTATTGGACTCACTCGTCTCATCGAGTGTAAAGGGGGAGCGTTGGCAGAGTCGCGTTTGCAGATGATCGAGCGTGAGCTCAGGAAGGCCAAGAGGAATCGCCTGCTGATGTTGTCCGGGGTTGGCTTCCTTGGGGCCGTGGGTGTTAGTGCCTTGATCACCGGCTTCGCGGCCTTGGCCACGTCCCAGCAGGGGATCATCACGTTGCTGGTCGGAGGCATGTTGGGCTACGGCAGCTGGCGGCTCTTTTCTTCGGCTAACGAGCTGGTGCTGAGGATCCGGGATCTGGAGATGAGTCGCCGTGATGAGCTCGCGCCGTCCGCCTACGATCCGGTCGCCTTCACCCCTACGGCCGCAGAACGGGTCGTGAGTGATCGCCTCACGACGAAGCGGGCCAGCACCTACGAGGAGGACCATGAACCAACCGAGCCCTTCCGGGACGGAGTGACCGACCCACGACGCGTTCACTGAGACAGGAGAACCGTCGTCGTTCGTTCGCGGCCTACCAGCACAGCTGGAGGCCGCGTTCTGCTTTTTGACAGCTATACTAAGGGGGAGTAGTCTCTTCGGTCACTTGTTACCCCAAGTGAAGGAGGTGTTATGCAGCTTTCACGTCTGCAGGGACTCGAGCAGGAGCTCGAACGGGAGCGGGTGAAGTTTGTCCTGACGCTCGTGTTGACGTCCGGACTCTGTTACAGCTTGGTCATTGGCCTGTTCGTGGCCATCTTCACTCTGACGACGGTCAGGCACTGGACCATGGTGGCGCTCGTCGGGGCGCTGCTCGCGGGTGTGCCCTGGTCGATCTTCCAGGCCACGGTGCGGCGCATGGCCAGGATGGAGAAGTTGGAAGCGGAACGCCACGAGGAGGAACAGAATACTCCTCATTGGCCCGGCAAGATTCCGCCTGAGGTGCGGATCGCCGACACGACTACGCCTCGTCACGGTCTCCGTGTCCTGCCGAGCAAGACCGGGTCCGATGACTAGCCATGTTTACGTACACCATCCGTTTCTTCTTTACGGGTTTGATCTATCGTGCTGTTCCGTTGGTCGTCACTCTCAAACCGGAACAGAAACTCCGTGGGCAATCTCGCCCACGGAGTTTCTGTTTATAAGTCATTGACGCAAGAGAGCTCGAGTGTTAATTCTCGGGTAATCGCTACTTCCGCCCCCGCGGTCTACCAGGGTAAGCAGGTAATTTTAGCGTAATTGACACATCCCAAAGTCGGTGTTAATTCTGGAGGTATCGCTGGTCTCAACTCAAAGTGAGCAATCACTGCGAGTTTGAAGTATCTTCTACCTTAACCACAAATTACTGCTGTTAAGATCGTGTCGAAGGGTGTCTTCTCCTGAGATTAGCGGTTTCTCCCGTGACCCGCCATGGCCGAAACGCCTGGTGGGTCACTCTTGTATTAGGCTTGAAAATGACAAACCGTCGACAGGTGGTTGAAAGGGGGTAATTACCCGTCCCGGTGCCCGTGCAGACGCAGGTCATCCCCGTGCCTCAACCGTCACCCGCCACCCCCACGCCGTTGCAGACCTTCCCCTGGGTGACCATCATCCTGACGGGTAGCGCCTCACTGCTGGCCGGCGTGCTCTTGGGCCTACGCTTCCGGCGAGCTCCCTAACCGAGCCAACCCAAAGCGCACACGCGATCCCTAACCCGGATCGCGTTTTTGATTATTGTGTGATAATATATTTTTACAATTGAATAGCGTTATCAAGAGTACGGCGAGGGTATTGGCCCTTTGACCCGTCGGCAACCCTTCGATTCATTTCGGAGAAGGTGCTCATTCCAACCCTTACGGGAAAGATAAGTCTTAACATCGACGTATCCCCAGGGAGCGTCGGTTTTTGTTTATGTTCATACCAAAGATTTACACGGTAGAAAGCGTAACCATCGGCCACCCAGATAAAGTTTGTGATCAAATCTCAGATGCAATTCTGGATGAGTTAGTCCGACAGGATCCTAAGAGCAGAGTAGCTGTTGAGACATTC
>Ga0163151_10003140_pt1 | contig 24224 bp, 16 predicted proteins | sample OliLakLV19MP5IB2_FD_145596 | JGI IMG/M metagenome (GOLD analysis project Ga0163151, IMG submission 145596) | Freshwater microbial mat bacterial communities from Lake Vanda, McMurdo Dry Valleys, Antarctica - Oligotrophic Lake LV.19.MP5.IB-2 | ecosystem: Environmental > Aquatic > Freshwater >...
GATCGGCCTGGCGCATGAGGTTGCCCAGGTTGAAGATCATCGGCCCAAGATCAGGATGATCGGGTCCAAGCGCCTGGCGCGCCGCGGCCAGGGTCTCGCGGTGAATCGCTTCCGCCTCGGTCCTTTGTCCCCGGGCTTCAAGGAGCAAGCCCAGAGTCTCGCGTCTCATGATCGCGGGCATCGCTCCTTCGATTCCCAGTTTCCGGTCGAGGGCTATGGCCTCGCGGAACAGCGCCTCCGCCTCGTCAAGCCTCTCCTGTGAAAACAGAGCCTGGGCAAGCTCACCGGTGGCCTTTGAAACCTCCGCCGCTTGAGGACCCAGCCGCTGTCGCTGCAGCGCCAGTGCTTCTCGCGCCAGTTTTTCGGCTTCCTGCGGGCGTCCCCTTCTCTCGTGCAGGGAGGCCAGAAGAATCAGGCTCTCGGCCAGTCGGGCGCCGTCGTCTTGAAGCGTACGACGCAACCGAAGGGACTCTTCGAGAAGGGGCTGGGCGGCCTCGTAGATCTCCAGTTCGGAGTAGATGTTGCCCATGGTTCCAAGCAGCGTCGCCTTCACGTCGGGCTGGTCATTCAGCGATTGCGGAATCTGACGGGCTCCGCGGTCGAGGATCTCGCGCGCTGTCACCTTCGCTCCCCGGCCTTCCGACGGGTCGTTCACCTTGAAGAGGTCAACGATGAGTCGCGTGACCTGCTCGGCCTTTTCGCGCTCGGTGCGCGCCACATCGCGCTCGCGGCGGATCCTGATGTTCTGCACCGTCGCCACCGCGGCGAGTGCGGTGAGGAGAACCATGACGAGCGCGGCCACGGAAAGTCCCACTCGATATCTGCGGGCGAACTTCCGCATCTGATAGCCGGTCGAGGGAGGGGCGGCCAGCACGGGTTCGCCCGTGAGGTAGCGCTTGACGTCCATGGCCAGAGCGTTGGTCGTCTCGTAACGGCGCGTTCGATCCTTGTCGATGGCCTTCATGACGATCCAGTCGAGTTCGCCACGTACGGTGCTGACCAGGCGCTGCGGCTCCAGCCGTCGATTGGGCGCGATGTCGGCGGTCTGTCGAACCGAGTCGCTCAGCCGGGCGCTGGGGCGCGGGGGGTCCTGATCGCGAATGAGGCGCTGGACCTCCTGGGCGGTCGGAGTCTTGAGGGTCAGGGGATCGAGCGGTGTTGTGCCGGTGAGAAGTTCGTAGAGGACGACGCCCAGCGAATAGACGTCGGTCCGGGTGTCGATGTCGGCACTGCCTTCGGCCTGCTCGGGACTCATGTACACCGGCGTCCCGATCATCTGGTGCATTTCGGTGAAGAGCGTCCGTTCGGTGAGACGGGTGCTCGTGGCCTTCGCGATGCCGAAGTCGATGACCCGCGCAAACGGCTTTCCGTCCTGGGTGCTGACGAGCACGTTGCTGGGCTTGAGGTCGCGGTGGATGATGCCCTTGGTGTGGGCATGCTGCACCGCGGAACAGACCTGGTCGAACAGCTCCAGGCGCTCGGCGATGGGCATGCGCTGCCGATCGCAGTAGGTGGTGATCGGATCGCCCTTCACCAGGTCCATCACAAAGTACGGCCGTCCCGCCTCCGTGGCCCCCGCGTCGATGACCCGCGCGATGTGGGGATGGTCCATCATGGCGAGGGCCTGGCGCTCGGCCTCGAAGCGCGCGATGACGTGCTCGGTGTCCATCCCGAGCTTGATCACTTTGAGCGCGACGCGCCTTCTGACCGGCTGCTCCTGCTCGGCCTCGTACACCGAGCCGAAGCCGCCCTCGCCGATCCGCTGGAGGATCTTGTAGGGGCCGATCTGCTCGCGAGGGGCCGGGCCGGGCGGGCCCACCCTGGTCTCGGCGTCTGAGATCGAATCGCTCATGCGAGCCAGGCTCTACTTCTTCCGCGGCCCGAGCGCCCCGCGCAGCTTGTCGGCGAGCGACCCGAAACTCTGGGTCTGCGCCGCTCCCGCGCGCGCCGCGTAGTCGCTCACTTCAGCGGCTTCGGCGGCCGCGGCGATCGCCTTCACACTGAGACGAATCCGGCGGCGGGCGGAGTCGGCTTCGAGAACGATGACGTCGATGTCGGAGCCGATCGGAAGGGCCTTCTGCAGATCCACTCCATGGGCCTGGCCGGTTTCAGTCAAAGGCAGGAGGCCCGTGATGCCCGGCGCGAGGAACACGAACACGCCCATCTTGTCGTGACGCTCCACTTTCCCGGTAAGCCGCGCGCCCGGCTCGATCGACGACCGGGACGGCTTCGCCGCACCCGCGCGGGTCGAGCCCTCGGGAACGAGGGCCACGCCGATCCGCTTCGCGGCGGGATCGACGCTCAGAATTTCGAACGCTCCCGACATGCCCACGGCGACGGACTTCGAAAAGCCCCCTGACTTTCCCGTCGGCGCGAACGTGGACACGTGCGCCAGCGCCTCAATCCCAGCCTCGAGTTCAACGAAGGCGCCGAAGTCGGCGATGCGGGTGATGCGGCCGGTGAGCACCTGCCCGACCGCGTAGTTCGATGCCACGGCTGACCAGGGGTCCACGGTGAGCTGCTTGAGCCCCAGCGCGATCTTGCCTTCCTCCACCCGGAGAACCTTGACGGTGACGTCTTCGCCCGGCTTCACCACCTGGGACGGGTCCATGCGCGACCAACCCATCTCCGAGGCATGAAGCAGGCCCTGGACGCCGCCGCCCAGATCGACGAACGCGCCGAAGTCGCGTACGGACACCACGCGCCCGGTCACCACCGCGTCGGGCACGATCTTCTCCCGCACCTCGATGGCCCGCGCCTTGTGCTCTTCTTCAAGGAGGCGACGGCGAGAGACGACGAACTTCTGGCCGCCTTCCTTGTATTCGACGATCTTGAAGGTGTAGACGCGGCCGACGTGAACCGTCGGGTCGGTCTCGCGCAGGTCGTCGATCTGTGACTGAGGGCAGAAGGCGCGGTGACCGGCGACGTTGACTTCGTAGCCGGCCTTCACGGCCTTCTCGACCTTGCCGTCCACGGGCAGGCCGGCGCGGAAGGCGTCCTCGAGCTGCTGGGCCGAGGCGGCGCCGCGCTGCAGTCTCCGCGACAGGGTCAGCCCGCCGGTCGTCGAGACCACGGTCGCGTGGATGCGGTCGCCGACCCTGGCCTCCAGCACGCCATCCTGGTTCTTGAGCTCAGCGAGGGCGATGGTCGCTTCACTTTTAGCACCCACGTCGACCAGGGCGACATCCGCACCTATGGCGACGATGGTCCCCTCAACTGTCTGTCCGTTGGTCAGCCGCCTGATCTTGTTCGCGGCGTACGACGCTTCGAACAGCGTCTTGAAGTCCTCCCCACTCGGAACTTCGGTCACGGTCTCGTTCTCACTCACAGTTCATGCCTCAATGCGTAGCCTACCCGTTCGCCTCAGGATTGCCGCGCCGGCCCCAAAGCCACCCGGCGGCCACGGGAGTGCGCAGCGGTTTCCTCTAAGGTGGTCCAATGAGAGTGGCAGTGATCGGCGCCGGCATTGCGGGTTTGACCTGTGCTTGGGAGCTTCACAAGGCGGGAGTCGAGGTCGAGGTCTTCGAGCGCGAGGCGAGTGTTGGGGGCCGCATGAACACGCGCACGAAGGATGGCCTGGCCTTTGACGTGGGCGCCAACTTCCTGATCCGCGCCTACCGGGGCGTGAACGCGCTGGCGGAGGAGATGGGGATCGAGCGGCGGCAGGCGAGTCCGGTGCCCCACATCGTCTATCGGGCGGGCCGCGCGTACTCGATGAACTTCAACTCGGTCCGCAGCATCTTCCGCATGGGTGCATTGGATCTGCGAAGCCGCTTCAGATTCCTGGCCTTCGTGCTCAAGGTGCGAAGCGCTCATCAGGGGCTCGACTTCTTCGACCTCGGCCTCGCTCCCGACGAGTTGAACCAGGAAGATGCCTACACCTTCGCCCTGCGCGAGGTGGGCCCGGAATTCGCGGACTACATTCTCGATTCGTTCAATTCGTGCATGATGTTCTCGCGCTCGACCGAGACCAGCGTCACCGCGTTTTTGTCCCTGTTCGGCATGATGGCCGATCCCGCCTGCGACTTCAGCGTCTTGTACGCCGACGGCGACATGCGGGCTATCCCCGAAGCCCTCGCCTCCAGGCTGATCGCTCACCGCGAGTGTCCGGTCAAATCGCTCACCGCTCAGAAGGGCGGATGGCGGGTCGACACCGCCCGCTCCGACTCTCTCTTCGATCAGGTGGTGCTGGCCGTGACTCCAGGCGCCGCGCTCGGGTTCCTTAAGGCACCAGGACCGCACCTCGATCTCCTCGCCCAGACCCGCTGCGCCGCGACCATCAACGTCTCCTTTCGCATTCCCAAGGAAACGCTCGGACGCACCCATTGTTTCTACGTCCCCTACGTGGAGAACACCGTCATCTCCGAGTTCACGAACGAGTCGCTGAAGGGCGACCACACCACCCACGAAGGCACGTCCCTGGTGAATGTCGGCCTGCACGAGGAGGCCGCCTTGAAACTCATGAACGAGGACGATGCGCGGATCTTCGAGATCGTGAGGAGCGAACTGCTCACCCTGAACGCCGACCTGCGGGCCGTGGCCAACTCGGTGCAGGCCTATGACCTGCAGCGCTGGCCCGAGGCCATCCCGAAATACGACTGCGGGCATATCGCGCGGGTGAAGGCCTTTCTACGCGACGGACAAGGCCGGCAGGGACTGTATCTATGCGGCGATTACATGAACGCGCCCTGGATCGAAGGGGCGAGCCGGAGCGGGCAGAAGGCGGCCCGGCAGATCCTTCGCGGCCCCACCCAGCCCTAGCAGCACAATCTGGATGGCCTGCGCCTGTGGAGCCTACTCCACAGTCCGATCCTCACTCCCCGGTGATGGCTTCGATCTCCCGCCTTTCCACTTCGCGCTGGCGGGCGTTGATCGCCCGCAACTCGTCCAACTCTGGCGGGCATCGCCCGAACCCGGTTCGTGTGGAGCGACGGAGTCGCCATGAGAAACCCGTCAGCGCTTCTTTCTCCGTGTGCTGACGCACGCTTGAGCCCCATGCCAGCACCCGCCGTGCTGGTGCTCCCCATCCGCGCTTGCCGCAATAAACGCTCGCCCCGGGACTTTCGCTTCGCACCGCGGCAACCGCTTCTTTCACTACGCTCGGCTCCCCTGGCGCGATCCTTGCTCAAGCGGAGCCGAGGAATTCAGCCATAGACCCCATTGTGCCGCTTGGACGACCGACGGTCGGGATCATCGCAGGGCAACGAGTGCCCTACGCGGACCGCGGCGCGACGGCGTTCGCGCGATTCCAACAGAAGGGCTTGAGCCTCGCGGCTCGAACCTGGACGCAGGCGTGCGCGATCAGGGAACGACATGGCCGGTCAATGATTCGGGTCCTTGCCGTATTGGTGATCCTTCCGCTGGCTCTCGCCCTGGGCGTTGCTCATCGCGTGTATTTCGATCGCAGCGGTGCGCCCGACCTCGAGGCCTTCATTCGCTTCGACCCGCCCGCGATAGGCGAGGTCGCGGACTCGAGGGGCAAAGTGCTCATCGAGCTCGCGCGGGAATACCGGCGCGTGGTGTCCTATGACGAAGTGCCGGTGATCCTGCGTCAGGCGATCCTCGCCGCCGAGGACAAGAACTTCTTTTCGCACGGGGGAGTCGACTACAGCTCCCTGCCCCGCATCGTAGAAAAGGCCGCGCTTCATTCCGTGACGGCCTGGTGGAAAGGCGCTTCCGGGCCCTGGGTCCGTTTTCCCCAGGGGGGTTCGACGCTGACTCAGCAGCTGGTGCGTGGCTACTTTCTCCAGGACCTGACCCGTCGTGAGAACGGCGGCGTGCTCATCGAAACGGGTTTTGTTCCACGCTTCGCCGCCTTTTTCCTGGGCGTGTCGCCGACCAACAAGCTCTGCCGGAAAATCGAGGAAGCCAGGCTCGCATTCTGGATCGAACACGAGATGCGTCGCCACTACGGATCGAAGGACCGGGCAAAACGAGAGATCTTCGCCCGCTACGCGAGCTTCATCTACATGGGTCATAGCCGGTATGGCTTCGGCGCCGCCTCGGAGTACTACTTCGGCAAGTCTCTTTCCACGTATACCGCAAAGGACGCGGGCAAAGCCGCTCTTCTCGCGGGAATACCCAAATCGCCCCGCGACTACGCGCCCGTTGTCGGCGACCCCCGGCCGCTGCGACGGCGCAATCTGATCCTCGCTTCGATGACCCGTAACGGGTACATCGACGCAGCTCTCGCGAAGCGGTGCCAGGACGAGCCCGTCGTCCTGGCCGAGAGGTCGGCGGAAACGCACGCGCCCGCCGTGATCGAACATGTCTTCGACGAGTTGAGCTCTCATGCGGGAGGAAGCCTCAAGATCGACGACCTCATCGAGGGCCGCATCTCCGTCCGCGCTACGGTCGATGAGGGCGCGCAGACCATCGTGAACGAGGCTCTTGAAAACGGCCTCGTCCTTTATGAGAAACGACATCCGAAGGCCCGGGGAGTGATCCAGGGCTCCGTGGTTGTGCTCCGTAACTCCGATGCGGCGATCCTCGCGGAGGCGGGCGGGCGGAATTTGTACAAAGATCGGCTGAACCGCTACTTCGACTTCAACCGCGTCACCGGTTCGCTTCGTCAGCCCGGCTCGGTATGGAAACCCATCGTCTATCTGGCCGCCTTCCGGGAGGGCCTCGACCTCGAATCGATCGTGCCGGACGAGCCCATCTCGGTGCCCATGGGAAGCGACGGCGCGGTCAAATGGATCGCGAACTACGACAGGAAGTTCAAGGGCCTGATTCCCGCCCGCCAGGCGCTCGCCGAGTCGCGCAACGGCATCGCGATCTGGCTGGCCCAAACGATCGGACTCGACAATGTGATCCGGACCGCCAGGGATCTGGGGATTCGGTCGCCGGTTCAGCCGTACATCACGACGGCCCTTGGAGCTTCGGAGGTGCGCCTGCTCGAGATCGCGAATGTTTATCGCGCGATAGCGTCGGGGATTCTGGCGGAGCCTCATATCGTGAGCGCAGTCAGCGACAGCGCGGGACGCTCGCTTTACGAGGCGAGCGGTACGTCCCTCGATATCGGCTCAACCGGCATCACTTCGGAGCAGTTGCAACAGGTTCAGGAAGGTTTGCGCGGCGTCGTTCGTCTCTCGGGCGGTACCGCGCGTGCCCTCGACAGCCGCAGCTTTCCGATTCAGGTCATGGGCAAGACGGGAACGACAAGCGAGTTCCGGGACGCTCTCTTCATCGGCTCAACCTACGGACCCTCGGGAATCACCGTGGCGGTGCGTATCGGTTTCGACGACAACACAACTCTGGGCAACAAGGAAACGGGAGGCCTTGCCGCCCTGCCGGTTTTTCGCGAGATCATGCTCCGCGTCTACCAGGCAAAACTGTTTGGACCGCCGCCGCTGTTCCCGCCGGGAATCGAACGAGGGATCGACACATATCTGGCCGAGCAGCGTGCGTTTGAATTGGAAACGCTGCCGATGGCGACCGGCGGTATCGCGGTGGGGAGCAACCGATAAAGGCATCCATAAGACCCCCGCCCGCGGGGTTTTTCTTCGACGCGGCCCGGGTGCGGGTGGTTCCGACGGGCCCGAGGGCCAGGCGAGGTCGCGACGAACCGTCGTCGGCAAGTCTACAAACGCACACCGGACCCGGTGAAAGCGTAAAGCCTTCGGTTTCGATCCAGCCTCCTTGAGGCCTCCTCGCCTCATTGTGCGAGTTCTCAGGCCCGCGGGATGGCGGCATGGCTCTTGCTCTCAATCAATGTGCGCCCGGCCGTTGAGGGCATTCCGGCAGCAATCCGCGCCGGCCCAATGAAAGAAATGAAGAGAATGAAGATAACTGTATTGATAGCAGGATTGAGCCTCGGCTTGACCCCTGTCGCCTCGGGCCTCGCATCGGCCCAGACCGTTCAGATCGCTCCGAAGTACGTCACCATTGACGGAGAAGTGGTGCGCTACGAGCCGGGACGCACCATCGTGATCCGGGGAGTGGACAACAAGGAGGTCCTCTATACCCTCTCGCCCTCTCTAACCATGCCCGCGGACATCCGCGTGGGCCGCCGCGTCACTCTCTTCACGGAGCCGGGTGAGGACGGAGGAACGCAACTGGTTTCCCGCGTCACCATCACGAGCGTCACTCCCGAAGGCAGCGTCAAGAAGGTCACGGAAGACACCCGCAACCTCCCCTCAGGTGCAACCACCCGGACGACCACCACCACCATCTCCGGGAGAGTCGAGGCCTACGAACCGGGCAAGACCCTCACGATCACCCGTGCGGACGGAAGCCAGGCCACCTACATCATCACCGGAACCTCGATGGTCCCGAGCGACCTGGTGATCGGCAAGAGCATCTCGATCGTGCCTACGGCCTCAGGCGAACTCGTGGTGAAGACCATCACCTACACCCCGATAAAGCCCCAGCGTTAAGGTCATTCCGAAATCCTAAAAGAGCCCCGGGTGTTTCCCGGGGCTTTTTTTGTGCGCTAAACCGAATCGCGGTCACCGATGTTGCGGGGCCACCCGACAAAAGCGGTGCGCGAGGCGCGCTATCGGTGGAGAGGTTCCGTGACCAGAGGGGTGGGAATCACGATGGGCGTCGGAAGCTGACCCGGTGAAGGCTTGATCCTTGGGGTGGGCAACCTCCGCGGAGTCGGCACCGTTCCTGGCGTGGGCACGGCTCTCGGCGTGGGAACGGTTCGCGGCGTGGGAATCGTCGCCGGCGTTGGAACCTCCCGAGGCGTCGGGATGGTTCGGGGCGTGGGGACGACGTCGGGGGTGGGCAGGATGCGCGGTGTCGGCGACGCGCCGGGACCCGCTTCGACGGTCGGAGCGCCGGTGGGGGCGCGAATTGCCTGGCCATTATCTGCAATTGCCGACTGAGCATGAACCGTGGGCATCTGAATGACCAGGAACAGCAGGATGGGCAGACCGACTGGACTCAAAGGTTTGCGATGCATGATTTCCTCTTTCGACCTCGGGCAGGATGGGGTCGAGTGTCAATGCAGCAGAATCCGTGCCGCCGTGGGTTTGATGCGTTGCCGTCACACGCGATGACGTACCCACGGTTTCTTCAAATCACCGCCGTCCGCTCTGCGAATCGCCTTCCGTACGGCACCGCACTGACCCACGACCGTTGGGCGCAGACAATCGACGTGCGACGAACAACGTCGAGGAGCTTCTCGTGGACCGTCGCGCAACATGGACTTTTCGGACACCCTTCGTCCGGTGACGCAGGAGTGAGGCAGCCCCAGGTCGGGGGCTGCCGCTCGCATCGGCCGCGAGAACTTTCGGCCTTCAGTCAGTCAGTAAAGGATCACGACAATGATGGGCACAATGGATAAAGCGGACGCAAACCGCGACCCGATTACGGACGCTCCCGGCGCTCACCCGGTTGGCGCTGGAGTGGGTGCCGCCGTTGGCACTGCCGTGGGCGCAGCGGTTGGCGCGCTGGGCGGCCCTGCGGGAATGGCGGCGGGTGCGGCCTTGGGCGGGGCCGTGGTCGGCGGCCTCGCGGGCGGGCTCGCGGGCAAGGCGGCCGGCGAAAAGATCGACCCGACGGTCGAAGACACATACTGGTCGAAGTCGTACGCGACGGCGCCTTATGCCGCTGCGGGCACGGACTACAAGACCTATCAGCCGGCTTACAAATACGGCTGGGAGTCGTATCAGAAGTATCCGGGAAAGAAGTTCGACGACGTCGAGTCCGATCTCTCGCGCAACTGGGATAACAATCGTGGCGCCTCGTCCCTAGCCTGGGACAAGGCGAAGGCAGCGACGCGCGATGCCTGGCATCGCGTTGAGCGAGCGGTCCCCGGCGACGCGGATCACGACGGACGTTAGTTCCTTAGGACCATGGGCTCAGGGCGGTTTTAGATGCGCCCTGAGCCTTCTTTCCATCTCGCCATGGCCAACACAATGGCGTCACCCGAAATCGCTGGGTGTTTGACCCAGGGCATCTGAGAACTGGGTCCATGCACCAGGAAGGAATTCAAGGACAGTGAACACCGGGCACTTGAAGCGATACCGCGATGTCGCTCGTCTCCTCCTCCGCTATGGCCGATCCGATCTGGTTCGTCAGGCCGATCTCGAAGGTCTGAAGGACGAGAACGAGAAGGATCAGGCCAAGGACACGCCCCCCCTCCTCGAGCTTTCCACGCGCTTCGCGAAGGATCTGGAGGCGCTCGGACCCACCTACATCAAGATCGGGCAACTCCTTTCGACACGGGCCGACCTGCTCCCCACCCCATTTCTCGAAGCGCTGGCCCGCCTGCAGGACAACGTTGCCCCCTTTCCTTTCGAACAGGTCGAAGAGATCGTGACCAGCGAACTGGGCGTCCGGATCTCCAAGGGCTTCGCTTCATTTGATCGCGAACCATTGGCCGCCGCCTCGCTCGGTCAGGTGCACCGCGCCACCATGCGCGACGGCAGGGCGGTTGCAGTCAAGGTGCAAAGGCCAAAGATCCGCGAGCAGATAGTCACCGACCTCGAAGCCCTCCTGCAAATGGCGGAGTTTGCCGACAAACATACCGAGGCGGGACGGAAATGTGGTTATGCCCAGATCGTGGAGGAGTTCCGCAAGAGTCTGCTCCGAGAACTCGACTACCGGCAGGAAGCGAAGAATCAGGCGACCCTGCGCGAAAACCTTGCCGAGTTCAAGCACATCGTCGTGCCACAGGTCATAGAGGACTACAGCACCGCGATCGTTTTGACCTCCGAGTTCGTGAAGGGCAGCAAGATCACGGACATGGGTCCGTTCGCGCAAACTCCGGTCGACGGAGCCCGGCTCGCCGACGAACTCTTCCGGGCCTACCTCCAGCAGATCCTGGTCGACGGGTTCGTCCACGCGGACCCCCACCCCGGCAACCTGATCCTCACCGAAGACGGACGGCTCGCACTGCTCGACGTCGGCATGGTGACGCGGGTGAGCCCTGGCCTGCAGGAAAGGCTTTTGCAGCTGATCATGGCGATCAGCGAAGGGCGCGGCGATGAGGCCGCGAACATCGCCATGAAGATCGCCGACGCCCGTCCAGAGGCGGACGAAACCCTTTTCCGCCGCCGAGTTTGCGAGATGGTGGCGGAGAACCGCGACTCGAAGATGAGCCAGATCTACGTGGGAAGGGTCGTCCTCGAGATCACCGGGGCTTCGGGTGACTGCGGTTTCCGTGTCCCTTCCGAAATGACCATGCTGGGCAAGACCCTGCTCAACCTGGACGTGGTGGGGCGGACGCTCGATCCGGATTTCGATCCAAACGCCACCATCAGACGCCGCTCGGCGGAGCTGACCCAGCGTCGCATGCGACAGTCGATATCGGTCGGGAACCTGTTCGGCACGCTGATCGAGACCAAGGAGTTCGTGGAGCGCCTGCCTTCGCGGGTGAACAAGATACTGGATCACATCGCCGACAATCAGATCTCGGTGAAGGTCGACGCGATCGACGAGGAATTGCTCCTCGAAGGCTTCCAGAAAGTCGCCAACCGGATCACCGTTGGGCTGGTGATCGCGGCCATGATCATTGGCGCGGCCCTGCTGATGCGGATCGAGACGCCCTGGACGATCCTCGGTTACCCCGGTATTGCCATGCTGTTTTTTCTGACCGCTGCCGGAGCAGGCTTGTGGCTGATGTTCCAGATCATACTCACCGACCAGCGGACGAAGAAGAAGGCGCGCCCGAGGGCCACGAAGTGAGGCGTCATGAAACTCCCCAATAGCTCCAAATCTCTCTGGATCGCGACCGAGAAGAGCCGCGCCTTTCCCGCCCTGAAGTCGGATATCTCGGTGGACGTGGCCATCGTGGGGGGCGGCATCACCGGCCTCACCGCCGCGACTCTGCTCAAGCGAGCCGGCCTTTCCGTGGCCGTTCTCGAGGCCGGCCGGGTGGCCGCCGGAGTGAGCGGATACACCACCGCGCACCTTACCGAGGCCACCGACCGCAGCTACTTGGACCTGATCAAGGACTTCGGCGAAGACGGTGCGCGCCTCGCCGCCGGGTCATGCCGTGCGGCCTTGCTGCGGATCGCCGGGTTCGTGCGCGATGAAGGCATCGACTGTGACTTCATGAAGGTCCCCGCGTTCCAGTACACCGAGGATCCGGAGATGATTCCGATGTTCGAGGCGGAGCGGACGGCCGCGGCGAGCATCGGGGTCAAGGTCACGCTCACCCACAACGTCCCCCTGCCCTTCGCAACGGCGGGCGCGCTGCGCTTCGACAACCAGGCGCAGTTCCACCCGCGCCGCTATCTCGTGCCCCTGGCCCTCGCGATCCCGGGCGAGGGGAGTTACGTTTTCGAGCAGACCCGGGTCGTGGACATCGAGGACGGAGAGCCGTGCCGGCTGGTGACGGAAACGGGGATCGTAACCGCGCGTGACGTCATCGTCGCAACTCATGCGCCCTTCAACAACGTGGTCCTCCAGACGAAGATCGCGAGCTACCGTTCCTACGTCCTGGCTCTTCATCTGAACGAAAACCAGACGCCGCCCGCGGGGCTTTTCTGGGATACCGAGACGCCCTATCACTACATCCGCAGCCAGGTAACCGATGACGGACCGTTGTTGGTCTTGGGAGGCTGTGACCACAAGACCGGGCAGGAGAAGGACACCCTCGGGCGATTCCAGGCTCTGCTGGACTTCGCTTCGAGCCGCTTCTCGGTGAAGAGTGTGGCCTATCGCTGGTCGGCTCAGGTCATCGAGCCCGTGGACGGCCTCCCCTTCATCGGCTTGGATACGCCCTCGCGGCACGTCTACGTGTCCAGTGGCTACAGCGGGACCGGGATGACCTTCGGGACGCTGGCGGCAATGATCAACAGCGACCTGATCCTGGGCCGGAAGAATCCCTATGACAATATTTATGACCCGGGCCGTTTCAAGCCCAAGGCCTCGATCGTCGACTTCGTAAAGGAGAACGTCGATTTCCCGCTCCACCTGGTGACCGACCGGATGAAAGGCGCCGAAGCAACGTCGCTTTCTGACCTGGCGAAAGGCGAGGGAAAGATCGTGGAAATCGCCGGAGAGAAGACCGCGGTGTTTCGCGACGAGCGCGGTTTGCTGCATGCGGTTTCGCCCGTATGCACGCATTTGGGCTGCCTCGTGGGCTTCAACAACGCCGAAAAGACCTGGGACTGCCCCTGCCATGGCTCAAGGTTCGACAAGGATGGGAAGGTGTTGAATGGCCCGGCCCTGGCGCCTCTCGAGTCCCGAAGAGACGAGGCGGTGATCCGGGATCAGCCGCCCCGCATCGCTCGCCAAGTTGTTGCGAAGGGATAGCGGGCATCGAATTCACCCGCTTCCTGGTCGATAGCCTGCAACCCGGCAATATTTGCCACGGAGATCCATATGAGTAACGAGAAACCAACAAGCGGTTCCAAGAACCGCACACCGGACAAGCGCTCGGCCCGGAAGGCAAAACCAGACCTGGTTGTGGGCGGCGAGTTGCATCAAGTAAAGAGCGGACAGCACCCAGCACTCACCACGAACCAGGGCGTCACACTTTCCGACAATCAAAACTCGCTCAGGTCCAATCCGCGCGGTCCGACGCTTCTGGAGGATTTCATCCTTCGCGAGAAGATCACTCATTTCGATCACGAGCGTATTCCCGAGCGCATCGTGCACGCGCGGGCGACGGGGGCGCATGGGTTCTTCGAGCTGACGGCCTCGCTGAAGGCATACACCACCGCCAGGGTACTCACCGAGGTAGGTGAGAAGGTTCCCGTGTTTACCCGCATATCGACGGTCGCCGGCGGTGCTGGTTCGGTCGACACCCCGCGCGACGTACGCGGGTTTGCCGTCAAGTTCTACACCAAGGAAGGCAACTGGGATCTTGTCGGCAACAACATCCCGGTTTTCTTCATCCAGGATGCGATCAAATTTCCGGATCTCATCCATGCGGTGAAGATGGAACCGGACCGCGGCTTTCCGCAATCGGCGACCGCGCACGACACGTTTTGGGATTTCATATCGCTCACCCCCGAATCCATGCACATGGTGATGTGGATCATGTCGGATCGCACCCTGCCGCGTTCGCTGCGGATGGTCGAAGGTTTTGGCGTACATAGTTTCCGCCTGATTAATGATGCCGGCGAATCAACCTTCGTCAAATTCCATTGGCGTCCCAAGCTCGGCTTGCAGTCGACCATTTGGGATGAGACCGTCAAGATCTCCGGGGCTGACCAGGACTTCCACCGCCGCGATATGTTCGAAGCCATCACGGCGGGTCATTTCCCAGAATGGGAATTCGCGGTGCAGCTTTTCACCCAGGAGGACGCGGACGGTTTTCCATTCGACCATCTGGACGCGACCAAGCTGATTCCCGAAGAACTGGTGCCCTTGCGCGTGATCGGACGCATGGTGCTGGATCGCTGGCCGGACAACTTCTTCGCTGAAACCGAACAGGTTGCTTTCTGTCCTTCTCATGTCGTGCCAGGCATCGATTTCTCGAATGATCCGCTGTTGCAGGGCCGTCTGTTTTCCTATCTCGACACCCAGCTTTCGCGCCTGGGTTCGCCCAATTTTCACCAGATCCCTGTCAACGCGCCCAAGTGCCCGTTTTCGAACCATCAGCGCGATGGGCACATGCAGATGGGGCAACCGGTGGGTCGGGTTGCGTACGAGCCCAACTCCTTATCCAAGGACTCGCCGCGCGAAACGCCGGCCCTGGGCTTTCACAGCGCTGCGGTGACGGAAACCGGCGAGAAGGGTCGCATCCGTGCCGAGAGCTTCGCCGACCACTACAGCCAGGCGCGGCAGTTCTATGTGAGCCAGACTGCGTATGAGCAGGCCCATATCGCCTCGGCGTTGGTGTTTGAGCTGTCCAAGCTCGAACATGGGCACGTGCGCGCGGCGGTGGTCGGTCACCTGCGACATATTGAAGAAGACCTGGCCAGCCGGGTTGCCGCGGGCCTTGGGTTCGACAAAATGCCCGATGCGCCAAAGGCCGCGGCGCCGGTGCAGAAAATGCCGCCTTCGCCCGCATTGCAGATCATCGGCAAGATGAAAGACACGCTCGTAGGGCGCGCGATTGCCATTCTGATCGCGGATGGTTCAGACGGCGCGGTCATTAGGACGATCAAGAAGGCCGCGAGCGCTGCGGGAGCCAGCGTGAAGATCGTCGCCCCCAAAGTGGGCGGCGCAAAGCTTGCCGATGGCTCGATGCTGGCGGCTGACGGGCAACTGGCGGGAACCCCTTCCGTGCTCTTCGACGCCGTCGCCGTAATCCTCTCCGATGAAGGCTCAAGGGCGCTGTCGATGGAAGGCGCTGCGATCGATTTCGTACGCGACGCTTTTGGTCATCTCAAGGCAATCGCCGTCGACAAAGGCGGCCGGGCGCTTCTGAAGATCGCGCATGTCGGACAGGACCGAGGCGTCGTGGATGCCCATGACAAGAACGCGTTTATTGCTGCGGCAAAGACTCGCCAATGGGACCGGGAAAAGTCCGTTCGAACACTGGCATAGCGCCATCCGCTTCCCCCCGCAGCGCCGGGGAGTCTCAAGATAGCGCCGGCTTTCCGAAAGTGCTTCGGCGGCGGGCAGAACCGTCGACCGCGAAACGCCGCGGGTCGCTCGCGGCGGCCTCGTCAACGATCGCGCTGTGTGGAAGCAGCCATCGAAGGCGCATCCTTCGCAGAAACGTACCTTCGTCGCCCCGGTCAGACCACCTTGCGGCCACTGATGACGCGGATCAGGATCACCACGACGGCAATTACCAGAAGGACATGAATGAGGCCGCCCATGCTGTTGGCGGTCATCATTCCGAGCAGCCAAAGGATAACAAGCACGATGACGATGGTTTCGAGCATTTCTTTTTCCTCACGATTGATGACAGTGGGTGAATCGGGTGCAGTACAACGTTCGTGAGGACCGTCCCCACGCCACAGTGTGAACGCGACCAGGGCCAGCGTCGGTGCGGTGCCACACGCACTGTGATGATTTTCGCGAGCCCGTGCGGCTTCGGCAATACGTTCGGCCTCGCACAGACCGAAAGGAAGGTCAGCGCCGATGATCGCTGACCCACGTTAGTACCTGCTTAAAAGACCCTGTCCCTGGCCCACACGACAACCGAATCAGGCTGAACCGTTCAGAACGTAACCCCCAAAACCGATCTTCGCACTGGCACGCCGGTGTGGCTCCCCAATGGCCCGCCTTGCCTCCCTTTTGAGCACCTCCGAGAAAGCTTCAAAGTCGACATCGCCGTGATCGGCGCCGGTGTCACCGGGGCCCTGGTCGTTGACGCTCTCTTGCGGACAGGTCGCAGTGTGGCGGTCCTCGATCGCCGCGGCCCCGCCGAGGGTTCGACTGCGGCCAGCACCGCCTTGCTCCAGTTTGAACTGGACACTCCCTTGAGCCTTCTTTCAAAACAGATCGGCCGCGAGCGGGCCGCGAGCGCCTACTGGCGCTCGGCGTCCGCCGTGAATTACCTGCAGGGACGGATAAGAGACCTCGGTCTGAGATGCGCCTTCAAAGAACGCACCACTGTCTATCTGCCGGGCGACGTCCTTGACGTCAAGGGCTTGCGCAGCGAAGCGGTGCTTCGGGCGGCCTTAGGCCTGCGGTCCCGGTTCATCGCCCGCGATGAGCTCTTTTCCCTCACCACCATTGAAGGCCCCGGGGCCATACTTTCGGCGGGAAGCGGTGAGGTAAATCCGGTGGCTCTCGTCGCCGGTCTGTGGCGGTCCGCGGCAAGACGTGGGGCACGTTTGTTCTCACCCGTGGACGTGATCGATGTCGAATCACGACCCTCATTCGTACTGCTGACCGCGCGCGGGGGCCTTGAGGTGCGAGCGAAGCACGTCGTCTTTGCGACCGGCTACGAACCCTGGAAGTTCGTAAACATGAGAGGACACCGGATCGTGTCCACCTGGGTGATGGCCACGCCCCGGCAGCCCAAAAGGCTCTGGCCAAGCCGATCCTTGATCTGGGAAGCGTCCGATCCCTATCACTACCTGCGGACCACCAGCGACGGCCGCATCCTGATCGGCGGCGCCGATGAGGACTTCGCTGACGACAAGAAACGTGACTCACTGATACCAACCAAGGTCCGAGGGCTGAGGCGGAGGCTCGAAGCCCTCCTCCCAGCCGTGGATTCGACGGCGGAGTTCGCCTGGGCTGGGTCGTTCGGGGCGAGTACGACAGGCTTGCCCTCGATGGGCGAGGTTCCCGGAGCCAATCGCTGTTTTGCCATCCTTGGTTATGGCGGCAATGGAATTACCTTCAGCGCGGTCGCCGCCCAGGTCATTCAACGGGCCATCGCGGGACTTCCCGATCCCGATCAAGACCTTTTCGCCTTCAGGTCGTAGGGCAACGTCGACTGGCGCCCCAGAGATCATGAACGAACGCGCCCCGAAGAAGCAGCCATCTCAGGCGAGGCCTTCGCCGAAAGGACCCCCGACCGCTTACGGCACGCTGCGCGCCACCCTTGACCGCACCGAGGACTCCCACTGCCGCCCTGGTGACGCGGCTCCTATTCGAGTCCTTCTCCTCCGGGAGCTCGTCGCGGCGCAGCCTCATCATTGTCGGGCTCTTCACGGGGTCGTTCGCCCAGTACACGGCGAGGCCCGCGGTCAGGGCAATAAGGCTCGCGCCGACCGTGATGGCCAGCCCCTTGTGCTTCCTGACCTGCGGCCGGACGTCGAACGCTTCGTGGCGGCGGCGGTCGAGCTCGGTGATGTAGGCGCCGAGAGGAGACGATCCCGAGAGCGATCGGAACCACCAACGCGACTTAGGATCCAGGCCGAGCGGATGAATGAGCTCGGAACGTTTTCTGAGATCGGTCAGGGTGAGGATCGCCTGCAGGAGTACCACTCTACCGTTTTGAGCAAGAACCGAGCCACCTTGCGCACCAGGGTCACGCGCAACGCATGGATGGCTGAGGGCAAACCCGGCGCGGGCGCCGCAGACCCCAGGCGTGGCTCCTCTTACCGCGCTCAGCGGACTTAATGCGCGCTGGCGCACAGTGTGCCTGGGCGTGGACCGGTACAGTGACACTGCTATGCAGGACACCACGTTTGACAATCAGGGCGATCTCTTACTTCCATGAAACTAGGCGACCAACGGGCCAGCGGCAACGTCGAGGATCGGCGCGGCATGGGCGTGCGCGGTGGCCTGGGCCTTGGTGGGATCGCGATCGCAGTCGTCGCGTACTTCCTCGGCTTCGACCCAGGCGCGGTGTTGCAGGTGGCCGAGCAGGTTGTTCCCCAGACCGACACGCGCCAGGCGCCCACGGGCGCGCCCGCGGACCAGATGGGGCAGTTCGTCTCCAAGATTCTCGGTAGCACCGAGGTCGTCTGGGGGAAAACTTTCCAGCAGTCGCGAAGCGAATACCGCCCGCCGACGCTGGTTCTGTATGAGGGACAAGTGCGCTCGGCCTGCGGCCTGGGCCAATCAGCCACCGGCCCCTTCTATTGTCCCAGCGATGAAAAACTCTACCTTGACCTCACGTTCTTCCACGAGCTGCAGACGCGCTTTCGCGCGCCGGGCGATTTCGCCCAGGCCTACGTGATCGCGCACGAGGTGGGCCACCATGTGCAGAAGCTCAGCGGCACCCTCCGACAAACGGAATCCGCGCTCGGCTCCCAGAACGACGCCAACCAGGCCTCGGTGCGCATGGAACTACAGGCCGATTGTTACGCCGGCGTGTGGGGACACCACGCAGGCGCCATGAATCAACTGGATCAGGGTGACATCGCGCAGGCCCTCAACGCCGCGACGGCGATCGGGGACGACCGACTGCAGAAGCAGACGCAGGGCCATGTCGTGCCCGAGTCGTTCACTCACGGCTCCTCCGAGCAGCGCGTGCGCTGGTTTAAGCGCGGCATGGACTCCGGCAGCCCGAAGGACTGTGACACGTTCTCGGCCAACTCTCTTTGACGCCCGGCGGGCCGCGCCTCGGGTAGATCGGGAAGGACGCTCGCCGGACCGCTCTCTGCGGGTAGTGGTCGCCCCCTGAAGTGGAGCGGCAGACCTATGCGGGGACGACGTGGCCGAGAGCGCGGGGTCTGAGAGTGGTGGCAAGGCGGCCGTCTAGGACGTGCTGTCCGAGCCATTGGGAAACGTGGCGAAGCTGGCGGTGTCCCGTCGTGTGTCCATAAAGGTACGAGCGAAATTCGGTCGCGTAGCCATTCGCAGTCAGGACGCGATGCGTCTCACGGGCAAACGAGTACGGGATTCTCAGGTCGAGGAGACCGTGACCGATGAACACAGGCGGCGAAAGCGAGGTTGCGGGCGCGATGTGATCGAGGAAGGGCAGCGCGGTGGCCAGAGCGATGATTCCATCCACCTCTGCTCCCAGGCGCAGACCGGCGTTGAGAGCGACGGCGCCGCCCTGCGAGAAACCCATCAGCACCAGTCGTTGACCGGAAGGAGCGCGGTTACGTTCGGCTTTGACGATGTTGCACACCGTCTCGGTAGCCTCCTCAAGTCCTCCCACGTCCATCTGGCTGCGATCACAGGTCTTGAGGTCATACCAGGCCAAAGCCGCGCACCCTCCGAGAATTGAGAGCGGTCGCGCCCTGGCCTTCGGAAGAATCCACCGAATGCCTCGCGAGCCAACGTGCATCCGAATCAGTTCGAATCCACGTTCCACCTCTTCGTCCGAAGTGGCCACTCCGTGGAGTCCGATGATCGAGATCGCGGTTTGTCCCATGATATCTGCCGTCTACGTCCTCTCCGCCGCGCCCGAGATGGGCCGCAGGATGCAGCAGAAGCAAGGTGCGTGCCGAGGGCGGTTCGAGGGCTGTGTCCGAGGTCACGAACCGTCCTTCGCGTCCTACAGGCGCCCGATTTCGTGTCAAGAGGTGCGCTTTTCGAGGTCGAGAGCGCACGCAACCAACAACCCTTGCAGCGGCTCGTCGATGGATGGCAACGCAAGTGCGATGACGCACACACGGTTTCTTCAAATCACCGCCGGATTCGGGTTTGAGCGGGATTTCGCGGCGATTGCCGGGGACTTGGACCCTGCTTGGGTCTGCCCTTGCCGCCGGGTCGTGCGGCCTGGAGCCACGATTCCGAGGTTCCGGTTTCCCGTGGCGACGCGGGAGCTCGCTCAGCGGCCCAACAACTGACGGTGCAGGGTCGCAGTGTCCGGCGTGTCGCGCGGATTCCAGAAGTGATCGCCGGTGAGGCGCATGTAAAGGTCCATCCCCGTGCCGATGGTGCCGTTGACTCCGGGGTAACCGCTCGCGGCGTTGCACCAGTAGAAATTCTTCCAGGGCGTCAAGGCCTTCAGACGTCCAAGGCCCATGTTCTTTGGGGTGAGATGCTGCCCATAGGAGTGGCCGCGCGGCGCCCAGCAGAAATCTTCATTGGTGGTGGGTGAGCCCGCCACGTGCAGGGCGATGTGCTTGCGCAGATTGGGAACGTGGTGCTGCTCCACGATGTCGATCAGCTTGTCCTCGACTTCCTTCTTCTTCTGCCGGTAGGCGCGGATGTCGCGGTCGCGCAGCTCGCGGAAGTAGTCGTAGTTGGCGGTAGTGGCAAGCTCGAGGATCTGCGAGCCCGGTGGGCACGTTCCCGCTTCATCCGTGTGCAGCGAGGGCGTCGCCATGAAGACCCAGGGACGGCTCCAGTCCTGGCGCATTTCCTGAGCCCAGGTTTCGTTCATGTCCCACTGCTCGAGATGCCAGGTGTTATGCCGGCCAAATCCGTGGTCCCTGAGGTCGATTCCTTTCAGCCCGAGGTAGACGGTGAGGGCGGTCTGTGAGTATTCGTACTTCAGGGCCTTCTGATACGGCCCGGGGAACTTCTCGAGACCGATGACCCGGGACATCTTCTGGGGATCGGCGTTACAGATGATGGCGGGTGCTTTGAAGACCTTGCCGTCTTGGGTCTGCACGGACTCGATGCGGTCGCCCGTCGCGCCGAACGAAGTCACTTCCTGTTCGTAGTAGACGTGGCATCCGTCGTGCGACGCGATGAACTCGACCAGGCGAGAGACCAGGTGCTTGAAGTGCTTGCGCGGGTAGTAGGCGCCGCGGTTGTAGCCGGAAAAGAGGCCGTTGTAGGCGAGGATCGAGAGATCCTTCGGCGGGCACATGAAGTTTCCCGCATTGGCGATGAGGACGGCCTGGGCCTGCTGGCTGAGGCCGCATTCGTCGAACACCTGCTGAAGCGTCTTGCCCATGTAACGGATCAGAGTCAGGAAACGCCAGCCCATTGTCGGAACCTGCCACCAGCGGAACTGGCCGGGCAACTGAGCGACCTCCGCGGTCAGGCGATCGAGGATGTTAGTGAAGGCCTGCACGCGAACGCCCTGGCCCGGATAAGCGGCCTCGATGTTGCGGGCCAGACGGTCGTAGCCATAGGGGATCGCCACCCGCTTCCGATCCGGAAGAATCACACGATCGTAGCCATCAGGGTCGAGTGACTCGAAGGCGATGTCTTCATTCAGATTGAGTTTCTGCAGGAACCGGAAGACCCGATCGCCCTCACCGCAGCCCCAGATGTAGTGAATCTGCGCGCAGAAGGAGAACTCGCCGTAGCTGAACGAGTGGACATAGCCGCCGGGCTGGTCGTGGGCCTCCAGCATGCAGACGCGCTGTCCGCTCTCGGCCAGAAGAGCGCCCACGGTGAGTGCGGCCATCCCCGTGCCGATGATGACGGTGTCGTAACGGGGATTCGATGCGTAGAGCCGATCTTGACGCCCCTTCTCCTCCGCCGTGAGGGCGCCGGTGCTGGGGGACTTGTTGCTGGTGGGGGGTTCAGGCATGGCGATGTCGGTGCTCAGCCTACCCGGTCCGGCGCGGTTCGGCACGATCGAGGATGGCGGGCCGCGTCCCCTGCGCGGAGCGCAGTGGAGGCCGACCTCGACGGTGGGCTTCTCGCTCGGGGTTTTGCGCGGCTGGCAAGCCGCGTGCGTTTCACCTACGCCCCTGGTGAAAGGGCGTTTGCGCTACGTCGAAGGCTCGGTGACCTGGCCTCAGGCACCCGTCCTCGCCACCCGCTCCGCTCGTTTGGCGACGATCGACGCCTGCTCCTTCAATACCCTGGCGTCGAGCGCCGCAAGATTCGCATGTCGGGTAAAGGCCGGACTCTTCGCGAGCACCGCCGCGGCGAGTTCCGTGACCCGGCGGCGGACGAAGGGGGCGGCAAGGCCTACCTCCTCCGCGAACGAAGTCCATGTCGAGGATTGGATCTCGTCGAGCGTGGACCTTCTCGCGATCTTCATCGCAAGATTGGGCGACAGATCGGGATAGGCCACCGTCGACAGAAGGTCGTAGAGCGGCGCTATTGCGAGGGCGCCGGTTTGGTGGAGCAGGCTGATAAGACGACCGGCAGCTTCGACTGCGCTCCCGCGAGGGACAAACGAAGTCCTTCGCGCCCCACGAGCATCGGCCGCGTGGGCAGCGTGTCGAGGAGTAGAGTCCAGCGATTATTCCCGATCGGGAACAATTCGGAACCTCCTGCTCCATTGACCGATGGCTTTCCCGCTCGGGAAGGCGAGAGTTCCGGCCTATGAATCAAGGCCCCTGGAACTCCTGGAAGTCCCCGGACACATGGCTCTTTAGTTACGGCCTGCGTCCTCGCGTTGCGGTCACACCGCCCCATGCTCGAAGGAAGTCCGTCACGAACGCGGCGTAGTCGGCAGGCTCGACGGTTACCTTCGCGAGGGACATGGCGGCGACCAGCGCGAGGTGATAGCCCTCCGCGCGCGTCCGCTCGGCGCGTTGATATGCAGGATGCGCGATATTGACGGTGACCGTGTTCTCGACCAGCCGCCCCATCGCCTCGTCGTCCGGACGCGACTCGAAGGAGAGGGAGAGGCCGTACCGCCCAGACTTGCGCACAGTGGTGGGTTGCTGCGCGGTTTGCTCCCCCTCGAGATCGCTCTTGCCAGAGCCGGCGACGTCCGCAGCCAACCCGTCAACCGGGGAGGCCACGGACCCGAGCTCCGCGTCATGAGGACCCGCGATGGCCAAAGCCGTGCCCTGCTCCTGGCCCTGGGCGGTGTTGCCAGGATCTGCGGCGCTTGCGTCATCGAAGAGCAGACCGCCTTCGGCCTGACGCAGCTCGACCGTCTTGAGTTTCTTTCCCGTGGAACCGAGGCGGTGCTCCACCAGCGAGGCGAGTGCCGGGTAGGCGCTCGACAGGTCCTCCAACACCCCCGCGAGATCGCGCTCGAACGGCCGGGCCGCCTTCCGGCGCGCCGCGTCGTCGTTGGCCGTGGTGTCCTCACCCCACGCCTGCAGCTTCTGGGTCACGGTTTCCTGGAGCGCTTTTCGGCACATCAGATAGAGCGCGCCGCGCATGCCGGAGCGAACGAAGTCCCCCTTGTTCAGGGTGAGGGACTCGGCGAGTGCGGGAAGCTCGATGAGCCCGGCCGCACGGTCGGGCGAGGGAGGATGCAGACCCAACCAGTCCCAGCCGCGTTTGATGATCTTGCCGAAGGTGCTGATGGCAATGCCTTGCTGGTCGGGAGGCAGCGGAACCGCGCTGCGCCACATGAGGCCGATGCCCGCCGCCTTCCTCTTTCGCGGCAGGCGGACTTCCACGAGGTCGGCGTCGCGTCGCGGTTCCTGGTCGAGAACCTCGCCATTGCATTCGAAGGTCACCCCATCGGGGTAGCGGGCCGAGAACGCACTGTAGAGATGCGGCTCGAAGAGCGCCTCGAAATGGCGGCGCACCGCCGCGGCCACAAATCCCCGATCGAGGAGCGGCGACAGCGGGTTCTTCAAGAACAGGCGGACGGCGGTGCCCCGGCCCGAAACGGCGCCGAAGGGCTCGCGGAAATGCCAGGGCGCCCGGCTCTTCGAGGCGAGCTTCCACTGGGTGGCGATGGGCGGACGTCCTGCGCTCGCGGTCTCCGTCCAGACCTCCCTCGAGACCAGGAGCCCCAGCTTGATGCCGACCCCCGCGAAACCGATCCCTTCGCCTCGCTCCTTCGCGCTACGCGCGAGATCGTGATAGCGCCTCAGTTCCGCGCGCCCCATCCCCATCCCGTTGTCACGAATGGTGATGGAACTCATCGCGACGTCGATGTCGAGGGCGATCCGCGACGCGCGCGAGTCGAGCGAATTCGCAATGGCCTCGGAGAGGATGGTCTCCTCGATTCCGTCCACATAGGCGTCGCGAAGATCCTCCAGAAGGTGAACCAGATCGACGCGCGTTTCACCCATGAATGGACGTGAGGTTACCGCCAGACGCCTTCGATCCCGCCCTTCGACCGCCTCTACCAGCCCGTGGTGGAGGGTCGAGGGCTGGCGCGGTGGCCGCAGGATCGGGGAGTTGCTGTTTCCGGCTGCTTTCGCAACGCGCCGGTGCCTCGTTCCGTCCATAGCTCCGTTTCCAGT
>Ga0163151_10003141_pt1 | contig 24216 bp, 22 predicted proteins | sample OliLakLV19MP5IB2_FD_145596 | JGI IMG/M metagenome (GOLD analysis project Ga0163151, IMG submission 145596) | Freshwater microbial mat bacterial communities from Lake Vanda, McMurdo Dry Valleys, Antarctica - Oligotrophic Lake LV.19.MP5.IB-2 | ecosystem: Environmental > Aquatic > Freshwater >...
GTCCTGATCCGCAGGAGCGTGCGCCCTTTGCAGAGGTCCTAGGGGCGGCTCGCGAGCCGCCCCTAGCCACATGGCAGCATGAGATGCTGCCACTACTAAAGCGAAAAGAGCCGATTGTTTCGACTCTTCGCAGATAATTTAGTTTGCCGATTAAAGAGCAGGCAGGCCCTGTATAAGCGGTGGTGCTGGAATGTCGATAATCAGTTTTTTCTTGCGCGCTTTGCGCTCGATCTCGTCGACAAGCTGTTCCATTTGCTTCACGAGCACAGTGGTTTCGTGATTTGCGCCTTGATTGCGATTCACAATTTCTTTAAGGTCGCTGATTGTGCTCTGGAGCGAGTTTAGGTTTGACAACATAAACCTCCTCTTGGCATCTCCCGGCTTCACTCGAAGGCGAGGATCTTTTTTAAACATTCTCGGGCGAGGTGAACCCTGCGCCTTTAAGATGCCGAGATACTAACACAGGTTAGCAACGTTTTAGGGCGAATGTGTTGTAAAGGTTTCTCAAAAAGATGATGCTATCTATGCATCAAATTGGCTACCAATTTTCAGAAAGCATGAACTATTCAGTTCTAACGGTTTGAAACCTTGGAGAGGCAGCCAAGTGGAGAATGAGGTAATTTTATGTTTCGTCGCATAGCTCATCTATTTGGTTTCCGGAAGAAGGACGAAGCACTGGAAAAGCGCTTCGCTCAAATCAAGAACCGCTATGTCGCAGATCAAGAACAACAAGATTCAGACACCTTGCGTAACCCGATGGGCCACATTCGGATCACCGGCAACTTCGATAAGAGAACCGTAATCGGCGCTTCTACGGCAACCCGCGAGCGGATAACTCAGAGCTTGCTAGAATCGTGTGCACGGTCTATCGACAAAGACTCGGACCGCGCCGGTACTGACGTTTCAAAGTAAAATCGTTGTTCAACAAGCAGCAAAAGCTGGCCGAGCTTGGAATCCATCAGCGAAAGCTGTCTGAACTTATCAGCAGGTTGCTTGAAAAGGCGGATAACATCGACCAAGAAACGCAGCAGCGTCAGGCAAAACTGACGCCGCAGTGGCACGAAAATTTTGCAACTACCTGCAAGGAGATCGTTTCGCTCAGCGAAGCTGTTAATGGTATCAACTCACTGATTAAGGACGGTCAGGTTGGCGCAACCGAGAAAGCCATCTTGCGTTCAACAAATATCGCTAAGTACCTCTGGCAAAAGCTGCAAGAGATTCAAGCCACCGCAGAGAAATAACAAATAAGAGGTTCAAAATGACGACAGCTCAGCTTAAGGAAACACCGGTCGCAGATTTGCATCGCAAACTTGGTGCCCGTATGGTCGACTTCGCTGGTTGGAACATGCCGGTGCAATACAAATCGATCGTCACCGAGCACCTGGCAGTCAGAACGAAGGCCGGTTTGTTTGACGTGTCGCACATGGGCGAATTCGTCATTACCGGATCGCAAGCGCACGACTTCGTGCAACATATGGTCGCCAACGACATCAATAAATTGACAAAACCGAACATGGCGCTCTACACGCAATTCGTCATGCCCACTGGTGGCACCGTCGACGATCTTATTGTATACAGACGAGAAAACGATTTTCTCCTTGTAGTCAACGCATCGAACATCGAGAAAGACTGGAATTGGCTCAAGCAGTACTCACCGAAGTTTCCCGATGTGCAGATGCGCGACATTTCAGACCGCACCGGCTTGCTTGCATTGCAAGGACCGGAGGCTGTCGCTTTGTTCGCCAGTGTAGTCGGACAGACCTGGATTAAGGACATGCCCTCATTCACCTATGGTGAAGCTAAGATCGATGGGGTGGCGGTCAGCTTCGGACGGACCGGCTACACCGGCGAAGATGGCTTCGAAATCTTCGTTGACAGCGATAAGACCGGTCGCATCTGGAATACATTGCTTGAAGCAGGACAGAGTGTCGGCGTCGAACCTTGTGGCTTAGGAGCTCGCGATACTCTTCGTTTAGAGGCAGGTCTACCACTATACGGACATGAACTCGACGACACCACCAGCCCTCTTGAAGCCGGTTTGGGCTGGAGCGTAAAGCTGGAAAAGGGCGAGTTTCTCGGACGCGAAGCCATGCAAAAGCAAGCAAAAGACGGTCTTCCTAAGGCGTTGGTCTGCCTCAAGTCCGAAAGCAAAGCATTACCACGTCAGGGTTATCCAATCTTTGACGGTGAAACACAAGTTGGTGCCGTGACCAGCGGCTCGCAAGGTATCTTCGTCGGATATCCAATTGCTTGCGCTTTCGTGCCACCGGCATTGGCTAAAGTTGGCACCACATTATCAGTTGGTATCAGAGAGACGAAGGTTGCTGCTCAAGCAGTAAAACGTCCGTTCTATAAACGCAAGTAATCAACCCGAAAGAATTTGATCTTCAATAATATCTTGTGCCACCGGATACAGTGAACGCGGCGTGCACTGATCTTTGCATGCAAAAAGATAAACAGAAAGGCCCATAAACAGGTAGTAGTTTCCCGGCATCAAGCATTCCGCTTGTTCGGCAGCACCCTTTAGCTTTGGAAAGCCGAATCCTGGAGGCACCTGACAAACAAATACCATCTCCGCTCCGCAGCAACAGGTAGGAAACTCAGCCTCGCCCTCCCATAATGGAACACCGCCAAGCTTGAATCCTGCAGAACCACGCTCCGTCCGTCCATCCCAGTCAATCACTTCTTCCAGTTCGCGGTACTTGAAAGAAATCAGTTGCAACGGATTTGCTTGGTCCAACTTGACTTCAGTTTTAGAAGGTTTGTTGAGGATCAACGCGTAGTGACCAAAATCCCCGTCCCAATACTTCTCAGGCAAGGTCCGATCGCCGTATTCCATAAGCCTGGATGGGATGTCGTTGTGTATTGGACACATAAATACGAGCAGGTGACTCCCAGGCTTTAGCTGCAAATCCGAACTCTTGTCGATGTCGAGCTGAAAGAAAAAAACCATCGGAGCCTTACACAGACCGCACTCAGGCCAATCTTGCCCTAAAGACACAATGGGTGAACCGCCCACAGTTATTCGACTTGCAGCCGCTTGCTCCTGCTTCGGTTCAACTTCGATGTAATGGACGCGCATATTGCTCGTAGAAAAAGTTGCAGCTTTGAAGGTAACATACTAAGACTCAAAATTGGTATGCAGAGGAAGTACAAATGGCAGACACTGGTGGCAAAGCGCTTCTCCATCCGGCAGATCTCAAATATGTCAAGACCCACGAATACGTAAAGGTCGAAGGCGACATCGCCCAGATTGGAATCACGGCGTTTGCAGCCGATCAGCTTGGCGACGTGACCTTCGTGGAACTGCCGAAAGTAGGCACAAAACTCAAGAAGGACGACAAGTTCGGAGTAATCGAATCAGTCAAATCCGTCTCCGATTTGTTCATGCCTATTGCCGGCGAGATAACCGCAATTAACGACCGGCTGACATCCGAACCCGAACTGGTGAACCTCGACTGTTACACCGAAGGCTGGATGATGAAGGTCAAAATAGCCAACCACGATGACCTCACCGGCGCTCTAACAGCTGCGCAATACAAAGAGTTCATCGTCGACTAGCCAAGCGCCAATCAACACTTGGTCCTGGTCAGCGGCTAACCTGGTCGGGTTAACTATTTTGCGGGCCCGGATTGTAAGGGGGCGCCAGGCGTTGCCCGGGTGGCGCCTGGCGCCCCCTTGAGGGCGCTTTTGCATGGGGAAGGTTTTGTTAGATAAACCTACCGCAGAAGATTCATACTTGTGGTCAAGAACGGCATTTCTTGAAGTTGCCTGATTCGCGTATCTCTCTCACGAAAGTTTGCTGGAAACTGTGTCCAAAAGACTGTTCAACCGTTGACGCCGAAAAGAATCTTTCTCAACTGCAATAGACGTCTTGAGCGCCGTCGAAACTTCAGTGGCATGACCGCTTTCCGCGAGAAGGGAAAGTGTCTTGGTTGCCTGGCGTGATACCGACGCTTCCTTCGCACCGGACATCTTTACGGCGTTTGGAATGAGATCAAGTAGCGTCAACTTCTGCACGCCGGACAATGCTGTTACCCGGACGGGTGCTGCGGGATCATCCAAAGCGTTTTTGACAATTCCACTTATCGCAAGACCGTACTTGGTTTTGATCTCGCTGTTAGATCCAGTATCTATCAACGATGCCAGAGCTTGCTGCCGCTTATCCGATGCGAAATCGTGCGAGCACTTCAGAAGGCAGCTAACCGACTCATCTTGAGGAAACGAGCCCATCGCTTTCAACGCCTGCCAGTAACTCTTCGCTTGTACTGGGTTTTCTTCAAAGACCGGCTGCTTGCTTGGAGTACGCGTAATTCGATCGTCAACGTCTACCAGTTGTTCCACAAGGCGCACTAAATGCGGTGCGGCATCTGCAGAACCAATGCTAGCGATGGCCTCTATCGACTCATCTAAATAAGTCGAATCCGGGTTCAATTCTTCGATGACAGCGGAAGCGGCTTCCTCTAGCTGGTAGTGCGCAGCCAGTTTGATCGCATGACGAAATTCATGGTCTTTTCGCAGCTCCGGTATCTTGAAGTATTTGAGCAATCCGCTGGCATATTCCGATTGGCTAAACTTAGTCCGAATGTTATTTGCATGCGCTTTCATCTCACTGCTATCACTTTGGGCTGATAGGAGATCGCAAAGATCCCACAATGCACGAAGCCGGCGCGGCGTTCTCTTCTCCTCGGCAAGCCTGGCGACTTGTTCAAGGACAGGTTCCAGATCCTCTAATATTGTGGTGTCATTTGCAAAAGTACTTTGTGCTGCTTGTACCAAACCAATTATTACTTCCAGCGCACCCTCTTGTTGATCGGAGGACAACTGCAATAATTCACCAGGCTTGTGCTCCCTTGTGATTGCCACGGCTGCGTAGTCGGTCATGGGATGCGGGTTCAGCATGGCGTGCATGAGGTCAGAAGAGACATCTTTGAGCGGCCATTTTGCCAGCGCACCAGCTGCATCAACTCGCAGCCACGGATCTTCCGTTTCTAGAAACTTGACCAAAGCCTGGCGAGTCTGCGGCGTCTGCATTTTAGCCAGCGAGTAGGCGACATACGGAAACGAAGCTTTTTGCGAATCATCTTCCACGGCTAGCAGTGGCACCATCTCCGGTATCGCTTCCCGCACGTCCAAGTTCGCTAAAATTCTTGCAGCATTGGCACGCACTCGCCAATCAGGGTGAGCAAGCGGCGTACTCTCCGGTACCATCAAAAGCGGGTTCCCGGGAGGTATCAGCGAGGCAATGACTTCGTCACGATATTGGTGTGCCTCAGCAATGATCGCTGCCAGTTTGTCTTCCCACCACAAGGGAGGCAACTTAAGTGCGATCGCCATGTCTACTGAACTTCGTTTTTGGATTGCGTCAAAAATATCGACGCGAACATCTCTAAATTGCGGCTGATCTTCAGGGCTTGACCCGACTAACCCGTGATACATCATTAGATGCTCGAGGATATAGTCCTCGAGTATTACGGCGGGTTTCTCCCGAAAAGCTGCTCCTAGGCGACGCAATTTGCGACGGATTGTCCCGAGCAGTCCACTATCTTTTGATGTAGTCATACTGGCAAGTTAGCTTAACAGAGAATCCGCGTGGGAAGTCACCGGCTGGTTCAGCGGTAGTATCTTTTTACGTTTGCTCTTCGGCTACACTAGCGGCGGAGAATAAACGAATGCGCCTTTGGGACAAGATTTTAGCGATCGCCAGTACCGGCCCCTATGCCGCGCCGATCTGGATAGCGTGCGCCTTCATCTTGCTCTCATTCCTCCGTGGTCCTTTGATAGGGCAGCTCTTCAAGGCATTTAGAGTCAAAGACGCAGCACTTGCAGATACGATGAAGGGAAAAATCGACCGTCCGCTTCAAATGCTTTTCTTTGTGCTGGCAATCACACCATTTACCTTGCTGATCCCCGCGCCCACTGGGCCGATATTGGTTGTAATAGTCAATCTCCTGGCGTTCGCCCTGCTCTTCCACATTGTCATACAGTCTATCGACCTTGCTGTATTCAACTGGTACCTGCATCGTCGCCAAGCCAAAGTAGCGTCAGTTGTCAGAGTCTTCATCCTCTCAATTTTGTACGCTATCTGCGCAATGTTGCTACTAGATTGGGCTGTTGGCGTCAGCATCTTGCCCATCTTAGCGACGTCAACGGTATTGACAGCTGTACTCGGTTTAGCGATGCAAGACACGCTAAAAAATGCTTTTGCAGGACTGAACATGAGTCTGGAAAACAGCTTCGAGCAAGGCGATTGGGTTATGTTCCGACTCGACTCTGCCACAGACCATCTCTATGGTCAGATCGTGGAGATAGGCTGGCGGACAACGAAAATCAAAACTCTCAACAACAACTATGCAATCATACCCAACTCGAAATTCACAACGCACGAGTTAATTAACTTTGACAAGCCAACGCCTGTTCATGCTCGCACCGTAACTATCCCGGTTAGCCTCAGTGCCGACGGCGAAAATGTAAAAACGGCTCTCATCCGCAGCGCTGCTGGGGCAACCGGCGTTCTTGAGGATCCACCGCCCGACGCTACACCTTTGGAAATAAAACTGGACCACGTCGTCTACCAGCTGCGGTTCTGGATCGCCAGCGGCGCCGAACGAGAACATATGACAGGCTCTGTGCTGCAAAGGTGCTGGCAGGAACTCAAAGAACTGGGCGCTCTGCCCAAACCACCGCAGTGATGTAGGGCGCTCCCAAACGAGCACCCCGGAGCGCACACTCCACAAGCCCCTCCCTCAATAGCTCAGCCGGAAGGATGCACGCGTTCCCGGGAATCGTTTGCTCAACTCCAGTGAGCTGCAAAGAATCGATCGGAAATGAAAGCGCTTTTCTTCAACTGCAGTGGGGCTCAGTGATAGAATCTGCCTTTGACCACATCAGCGGAGAGAACCGTGAATACCCTACTAAATTCGGCTCAGCAAGCTCAAGTTGACCAATTTCGTTCATTTGCTCGCCAGCATCTGACCTCGGTCTCTGAAAAGCTGGTCAGCCGCGAAGCTTGCTTGAAAGAGTTTCTCCAGAAACTGGGTCAGCAAGGTTATCTCGGACTTCATGTTGCAAAAGAGTATGGCGGCAGTGGTGGCACATTACTGGATGTCGTCCTGCTAGTCGAAGCCCTTGCAGAAATGGAACCAGGACTGGGATTGACCATCGGAAACCATGTGGCACCGAGCAACAAAAATCGAAGTATCTGCCGCTACTCGCCAGAGGCGAGCAATTCGCGACGTTGGCGTTCTCCGAAGAATCCGCCGGAACGGATTTCCAGGCTGTACAAGCTACCGTCCGTGGTGCCTCTGATTTGACCCTGACGGCTTCAAAGCGTTGGGTCGTAACCGGAGACTTTGCCGGACTGTTTCTTGTATTAGCGAAATCGGAAGAAAACAAGCTCGTCATGGTTCTTGTTGATCGTGCAGCAGACGGGGCAGCATTCGAACTCCTCAAGGATCACAAGTTAATGGGCTTGAGTTCGGCCTATGTGAACGATGTTGAATTCACAGATCTGCCCGTAAATGCAACCAATAAGATTGTTGGGGACGGCGCTGAAGTTGCTCTGTTTGCCATGGATGTGGCAAAAGTTGTACTTGCCTCTGCCGCCATCGGTCTTATAGATGGAGCTAAAGGACAGGCTGTGGGCCATGCCCGGGAACGAGAGCAATTCGGCACGACCATCGGACAGTTCCAAGGCGTTCAGTGGAAATTGGCAGATCTGGAATGCGATCGAGTAGGCGCCCGCTTGCTCGTGCAGCGAGCAGCCTGGAGCCTCCATGGCGAGCCGGGACTGTTTCGGCAATATGCTTCCATGTGCAAATTTTTTGCTGCTCGTGCCGCTCGTCTCCACAGTGGAGAAGCGTTGCAGATCATGGGCGCAGCCGGGCTCGAAGCAAATAGTCTAACTGCGCGATTTTACAATGACGCAAAAATGATGGAAGTTGCTGAAGGCACGTCGGAATTTCAAAAAATGCTACTCGTTAAGGAATTGAATATCTAAGCCTTAACCCGGGCACAAGCTTAATGGAAGCACGGCCAGTCGCCGACCGGGTAAAGCCAAGTCAGCAGTGGAGCAAAACCATGTCGTTAAACGTCACGCGTAAGATAACGTCTTCACTCATTGCACTTATTGTAATGAGTATTGTCGTTGCCCCAGAAGCTAACGCGGACGGATACTACGACAAAGGTACACAGCTATTCGCCAAACGGCAGTACGCGGCAGCTCGTCCCTATTTCGACAAAGCGGCCGAAAATGCCCCTTGGGACAGTAACGCTTTCTACTACCAAGCCCTGACAGCGCAATATCTAAAGGATTGGAAATCAGCGAAAGTGCTTTGGGCCGGCATCATTGATCGTTTTCCCGGCACACCTGCCGCAATTAACGCGACTGTCGCTATGAAGGCGCTAGACCCTGGATTTTTCAGACGTCCGCGAGCAGGTGCAGGCGCTACAGCAAGCGCAGGCACCAGCTCAGCAAGCACCACAACTGCGGCGGCCCAGCCCGACAATGCCGATGCGGCTCTGGCAAATGTGCAATTCACATCTCCTGCGCAAGCGCGGATCCCCATCACACGAACCAATGACCGCGTTATTGTAGATGCTCAGGTGAACAACCGGGCACTGAAAATTGAATTCAACGGAGCGCAAACCGCTCTCAATTTAAAAGATGCCGCGGCAATGGGAATCGTCAATGCCGATCGCACACCACTCAAGGCAGGGACTCGAAAGCCCGTGCCTATGCGAATCGGCGATATCGCAACTGCGAGTTTTCCGATTGCAATAGAAGACATTGAGCGATCAAGAATTGGCGATGATTTCTTCCGCAAGTTCTCGTATTCGCTAGAACCAAGCGTGCTGGTGGTGACGAAAAAGGCTTCATCCGGCGGCGGACGCACAAGTTATGATGTCCCGTTTCGCAAACAGGGCACGGACATGCTTGTCGAAGTGACGATGAACGGGCGGCGCTGCAACATGATCTTCGACCAAGAGGGCGGAGAGTGCATAGTACCGCGCAAGAGGACGAAGGAATTCGGCCTTGATGTTCAAGAATCAAGTGCGTACGACATCTATGACGCAGAGAAACAATCCGGTCCTTTACGCGGGGAAACAGGCTTTGGAGAAGTTAAAACAAAGCAGCTTGCCGAAGCGAAGATGTCCCTAGGTCCGGTAGCCAACCAGGTGATTCAGGTCAGAGTCGATGATACAGCCAAGGAGGCGAAAATCGGCGGAGGCGCTCTGGGAGGCTGGAAGTTCAGCATCGATCCGGGCGCAAGCTTGATTCGATTCAGCAGATAACCGGTTGCCAGGAGCAAGCTTCGTACTCTGCCCACCTTGACATTGACATCGTTCTAAGCGGCGCTTAGGATGAAACTCAACCACAACAAAACATACCTTAGGATAAGTCCGAGCGCGGGCTCGTATTATGCTGCACAAAAATACCGTCCTAACCTACAGTCTTCTACTAACAACAATTGCCGTCGCCCCCGCCTCGGCGCAATTAAGTAGTTCAGAAAAAATCAGCCCTGGACATCCAGAATATAGTTCCACACTCAGCCTTCCCGGACAGCTTTCCGGCAACGTCACGCAGAGCGCCACCGCATATGATGGCTCCGACATGCAAGGCATGAATGGAATGCAAGGCATGAATGAAATGCAAGGCATGAATGAAATGCAAGGCATGAATGGAATGCAAGGCATGAACGGAATGCAAGGCATGAATGGAATGCAAGGCATGAATGGAATGCAAGGCATGAATGGAATGCAAGGCATGAATGGAATGCAAGGCATGAATGGAATGCAAGGCATGAATGGAATGCAAGGCATGAATGGAATGCAAGGCATGAACGGAATGCAAGGCATGAATGGAATGCAAAGCATGAATGGAATGCAAGGCATGAATGGAATGCAAGGCATGAACGGAATGCAAGGCATGGGCGTGAATGACAATGCCATGGGCAGCGATAATTCAATGAATGACGGCATCGGACAAGCCATGGCGGCAGCTGCGACCGTGGGACTCGTCGGCAGCTCTGCGGTGAACGCTCTAGGTGACTCGCTAAAAGGTATGGGGTTCTCCGGAGGCTTCCGCGGTCGCGGCCCTGGAGCTAATCGACATGGCGGCTATACCCTCACGCCCGGCGGTGGACGACAATTGAGTTCCTCTGGCGGCGATACCTATCGCAGCAGCGGCGGAGGTGGCAGCTCCATCGGACGCACGCTAAACCGCGCAGTGGACCGAAATATAAATTTCGCAGCTGACCAAGCGACAAATAAATTGTTGTACGGACTCTGGCGCTAGTGATTTGCCCCGGGGTTCTGCACCCAAGTCGACTGGGTTTTACCCGGTAGTCCATCGTATGTGAGTGACACTATGGTTGCATAGTGAACATTTAGCATCGAGGTCTATGTCGTGATACCTTCACAGTGCAGATTCAGAAACACCGTCCTGTCGCTGATGGTCGCTGCCGTCAGCACGGTATCTTTATATACTCCGTCCATTGCCCAGCTTCCTGGTGTTGGCCCACGAATGGCTCCACCGAACGCAGTTAGACCCTTGTTTAAAGGTGACGGGTCAGGCCTCTTGGAGGCAGTCACCAAGTCCGGCCAAAAAGTAGCATGCCCGCTCAAGCACACGAGTGTGTCAGTCAGCATTGCCGGGCACGTCTCTCGGGTAACTGTAAAACAATTATTCTCAAACCCGCTAGCGGACAAGATTGAAGCGATCTACACATTCCCCTTGTCAGACACCGGCGCTGTCGATGACATGTTGATGAAGGTCGGCAGCCGCACCATTCATGGCACCATTAAAAAACGCGAAGAAGCTCGCCAAATCTACGAAGCCGCGCGCGCGTCAGGACATGTCGCTGCACTACTGGATCAACAAAGACCGAACATTTTCACCCAGTCGGTGGCGAATATCGAACCGCACAAGGATGTGGAAGTCACTATCTCTTACGTTGATTTGCTGCAATACGAAGCTGGTACGTACACCTTCGCCTTCCCGACAGTGGTTGGGCCACGCTTCAATCCCGGTAGACCAATTGGCAAGGAAGGTCTTGGATTTTCGCCCGATACGGATGCAGTCCCTGATGCATCTAAAATCACACCGCACGTTGCACCGCAAGGACAACGTGCTGGTCACGATATCGCGATCAACGTAACCATCGACTCACCCGTCTCTATCAGCAATATGCGTTCGAAACTTCACGACGTTCATGTTGCAAACAAAGGTGATCGTCATGCAGAAGTGTCCTTAACTAACAAAGAAACAATCCCGAATAAAGACTTCGTTTTGACATGGGCGGTCGCCAGTGATCAGGTTAAAAGCGGCTATCTGACTACTGCCAAGGACGGTCAAGGTTTCTTCAACCTGAGTATCATGCCACCGAAACGCGTTCGTCCAGATCAAGTACAACCAAAGGAAATGGTATTTCTGATTGATTGTTCCGGATCGCAAAGTGGGCTTCCCCTGCAAAAGGCGAAGGAGACGATGTTCTATGCCCTGGATCACATGAACGACGATGATACCTTCCAGGTAATCAGTTTCAGCAGTGGTGCCACCGAGCTGTTTACACATCCGGAAAAAGCAAGTGGAGACTCGCGCAAGAAGGCACACAACTGGATCAATTCTCTCCAAGCAAATGGTGGAACATGGATGGCCCCTGCAGTTGAGAAGGCATGCAAGATTCCCGCTGACTCAAACCGACTCCGTATTGTAACTTTCATGACTGATGGCTATGTAGGCAACGACTTTGAAGTAGTCGGAATGATCAAGAAATTGCGCGGCACTTCCCGCTGGTTTCCATTTGGAACAGGCAATTCAGTCAACCGCTTTCTTATAGACAATATTGCCAGAGAAGGTGGTGGTGAAGCAGACTACGTCTACTTGAACTCCTCTGCAGAAGAAGTCGGCAAGAAGTTCTACGAGAAAATATCTTCGCCCGTTCTTACCGACGTCAAAGTTGATTTCGATGGCGTAGAAGTCAAAGAAGTATTCCCGAAAGTAGTGTCTGACGTGTGGGCAGAGCGACCACTGTACTTTACTGGTCGCTATACCAAGGCTGGGAAGGGAAAAGTAACCATTACCGGATTCAGCGGTGGCAAGAGCTACAAGCAGGAACTAGCAGTGGATTTCCCCCAGAACAATGCTGCAAATAGTGTTCTGGCGCCCGTCTGGGCGCGTGCTAAGGTGGATCGCCTAATGGCGGAAGACTGGCTTGGCGCCCAGTCCGGAAGCGTCAACAAAGAGTTGAAAGACGAAATTATAGCGACTGCGCTTCAGCACCACATCATGACTCAATACACATCATTTGTCGCCGTTGAGGAACAGAAAAAGACAAGAGACGGAAAACTAGTCACAGTCGAAGTGCCTGTGGAAATGCCGGAAGGCGTCTCACGAGAAGGAGTGTTCGGCGAACAGGCTAAAAGTCGGCAAAGCCAACATGGTTCAAAGCGGAAAACATCAGCTAGCTACGCCAATGCCGGTGGATACGGAGCCGGCAGCGGAAGCGCAAGAGGAGCCGTGTCGCCATCACCAACATTCGCCAATCCAAAACCACCTGTTGCATTCCAATCCGTCAACGGACCTAAAACAGTGGTCGACTCCAGGGCCCGCCCTCAGGAGCACAACATGGTTGCTCAAGGTATCAGCAGTGCCGATGAAGAACAGCGGGAGCACGCTCTTCCTCCAAAGACGAAGAGTAATGGTGCAACCAGCAGACAAGACTTCCTTCAGCCTTTGAAAGCGACTGGAAAGGAAGAATTACAAAGACCGGAAGCAAAGCAACAAGACAAGAAAGCCGATGGTGACAACAGCAGTAAGGATTCTCCGGACGCAAAGCTTTCAGCGGCGCTGCGCACTTGGCTCCTTTCATCCGACGGGTCCCCAACGATGCAGGTGAAAATTACATTCAAAGACCATGCCGATGCCGTAAAACACCTGCGTTTAAAAGGTCTCAAAGTCACCAAAAGCGGCTCGAAGACAGGTGAAGTGATCGCAACCGTCACGCGCAGCGCGCTGCGTAACCTGCTCGAACTCGAATCAGTCAATTCGATCTCGCAAAACAAATAGAGCACAAAGCAATAAGCAGAAACAAGAACGGCACCCTGGAGCGGTGCCGTTTCTCGTTTGTTTTCCAACTTGATGCAATTGTTGGATTGAACTTGCTTACCCACTGAGTTGCAATTGCAACTTCGGGAGAAACAATAGATTTCCTTAGCGCCGACGGCGCTCTGCAATCTCGGCTTCTATGATCAATGCACGGCTCATGTTGAGGTCCGGGCGCATTGGCACGTGCCCTGTGAGTTGCCTGTCGCCCGGTACCATCTGTCCATTTGCTCTGAAGTATGTTGCCATTGCCTGCAAAGTCCCGACGCTCAAACGCTGTCGATTCAAAGCCATAAGTTGTTGTTCGTCGTCAGCGATTTGCTCAGGAGTAAGATGGGTTCCCCCCAACCCAAAAAACGACCTCGTACGCCCGAGATTCAACAGGGTCAGAGACGTCCGCGCCTGGTCATTTTCAATGTCGCGCCAGATCAGCTCTACTATTACGTCGGCAGGTAGGTCGGCGAATCGGGCACCGGGCTCCACCGCATCGTTTGCATCTTCTGTGATATGAAGAGGACTATTTCGAGGTACTTCAATTGGAGCGTCTGGTCCGATACCAGCCGGCTCTTCGGGCGGCCCAAACTGCACAGAATTGATCATCAAAGGGGCACTAGAGCTTCCTGCTGGCAATACTTCGGAAACTTGCTGAGCGGCGGCCCTGGGGAGTGCCAGTGTTGCAGATTCAGGGCGGGCCCACATGTTGCCAAATAACGCCAAACTAGCATCCAATATGTTGGGATCGTGTACTGCAGCTGTAAAGTCCTCGAAACTATCTACCATGGCCAACCCCCTTCCTATATGCCTACCTGATGCATTCAATTTAGCTTTCGGGACTGACCAAATCCTGTCCACAACTAGAAAATTCTGTAACCCGTGCGACCCGTGAGCGCACCATAAATAGGGCGCTGAACGCGCGACCCAATCCCCCAAAAGAAGCGGCACCTCTCGTGGGTGCCGCTATTTCACTTTCTAGACTGTTTGGGCCGTTCCCGCGCCATGTCACCTTGTTGGACGTCGACATAACGCATCGTGGGCACGACGCTGGAAGAAGTTTGGTTAGTCTTATGTGACTAGTCCCAACCTTTTCCGAGAATTTTTTCGATCAGACGACGGTAGACAATCAAATTCTCTTGATATGTCGTACCGATGGATACACTCAGTTCCAAGATCTCATTGGAAGCGTTGTGGGGAGCATTCAACCAGGGAGCGATACGGAAAAGGGTATCTTTGTCGATCCAACCACGCAGCAAAAGGACTTCGTCAAAACTCAGACCAGTTATTTCCTGGTCGGCAACTGCAAGATCCGCTTGGGCCTCTGATAAGAGCTTGCCATCAATCAGCAGTTGGGCCAGGCCCGGTCGTCCGCGATTTTCACTCTGGTCAGTCATTACTCAAGGCTACTTCAATGTCCACTCGCTTACCGTAACGTCCGGCAACCGCGCGAACCACTTGGCGAAGCGCTGTGATGGTCCTACCTTCTTTCCCGATCAATCGTCCGGTCACGGATGGGTCGCATTGCACGGTTAGACGCGCACGACCATAACCGCCGGCACTGCGGGTAATTTGTACCGCATCTGGATCTCGAGCAAGAACCGTGATGACATACTCTGCAAGCTCTTCAGCAGCCGTTGACGTGCTGTCACCAGTTGGTGAGGAAGAACGTCCGCGATTGTTTACGAAGCGGCCGCGGCCGCCTTGTCCTGAAGTTCCGCCTTTCTTATAAGGTTGGTCACCGTCTCGCTGGGCTGGGCGCCTTGACTCATCCATTTTGTTACTGCTTCTCTATCCAACTTGAGTTCTTTTGAAATCGGGTTGTAGTAGCCGAGCTCTTGTATAGGTGAGCCATCACGACGCGCGCGGCTGTCGCAAACTACGATTCTGTAATGGGGTGCCTTTTTGGCTCCAACCCTTTTAAGCCTAATTTTAACCACTTAGATTATTCCTCGTCTCTTATCGAGATTATTCAATGTCTGCCTATTTTATCAAAGGAAGCTCAGCGCTTACCCTTCTTTCGAAAGCCTGGACCGCCAGGACGGTTAGTTGGGAAGTTTGGCGGCAAGGGCCGACCCATTCCACCCATCGGAAAATTGGGGGGTAAACCGGTTGAATTACCTACCCCGGGCAAGTCCGCAAAGCCAGCTGGTAAGCCAGTTTTGGAACCTTTAGTATTGCCGGGAGCGCCCATTCCTGGCATGCCAGGCATACCCGGAAAGCTAAAGCCGCCCATCATTTTATGAAATTGAGAAAACATTTGACGCATTTGTTCAAATTCTTTCAACATCTGGCCAACTTGGTTATCTTGAAGGCCCGATCCCTTAGCGATACGCCGTCTGCGACTCATTGTTATCGTTTCCGGGCGACGACGTTCGTCCGGAGTCATCGAGTTAATTGCAGCTTCATAGAGCTTCAGCATATTTTCGCCATGCTCAGCAATCTGAGCCTGTTGATCGGAGTTAATTCCGAGCATGCCGCCAATACCCATCATTTTCATGACGTCGCCCATCGAGCCCATGCTCTTCATCATCTTCTGGGAGTTCAAGAACATTTCCAGAGAGAACTCGCCTTGCATCATCTGCTTGGCTACCTTCTCCGCTTCTTTCTCATCGATACTCGCTTGAGCCTTCTCGACCAGCGTTAGAACGTCTCCCATGCCAAGAATTCGGCTGGCCATACGGTCTGGATAGAACGCTTCGATCTCGTTCATCTTCTCGCCAACGCTCATGTACTTGATCGGCTTGCCTGTAGCCTCGCGAACAGACAGAGCCGCGCCACCGCGGGCATCGCCATCCACCTTAGAAAGCAGGACTCCGGTAACTTCAAGCTGTGTATTGAAGGTCTCTGCAACGTTCACGGCTTCCTGCCCTGTCATCGCGTCCACTACCAACAGCTTCTCGCCTGGCTCGAAAGCTCTGTCTAACAAAAGCAACTCGGCCATCAGCTCGGTGTCTATTTGTAGGCGCCCAGCAGTGTCGAGTATCACGGGGGTCAAACCGAGCTTTTTGGCGTGCTCAATGGCTTCCTGAGCGATCTGAATTACATCAGCGCAGCCTTCAATGGTGAAAACAGGCACATCCACTTGCTTTCCAAGTGTTTGTAGTTGCTTGATGGCAGCCGGCCGTTGCACGTCACAAGCAACTAACAAAGGGCTGTAACCATTCTTCTTCAAATTAAGTCCGAGCTTGGCCGTGGCCGTGGTTTTTCCACAGCCCTGCAATCCAAGCATCATGACGATGGCCGGACCGCCCTTCATATTTAGTGGAACATTCTCTCCGCCGAGAAGCTCAATCAGCTCATCATGCACGACTTTGACAAACTGCTGAGCCGGATTGACTCCATCAAGAACTTCGGACCCAAGCGCCTTCTGCCGGATACGGCTAATGAAGAGCTTGACGACCTTGAGGCTGACATCTGCTTCTAGCAAAGATTTCCGCACATCGCGGATTGCATCTTCAATATTTTCCGGCGTAATCTTGGCATCTCCGCGGAGATTGCGGAGTGCGCCCTGCAAGCGATCGGTCAGTGCATCAAACATTAAATGCGCCCTTCGGTGGTCGGAGCTGAAGATTCTCTCCATAGGCTAACAAAAAGCAGCCCAAACCCGCTTGTTCTATATCTAAAGGTAATAGTTGGGCAACCGGATAGAAACATTACTTTGGCTTGTCAGCGGACCTGTGGCATCGCCTTTGGTGGCACATGCTCGCCTGCCTGCAGTTTGCGCAAACCCTCGACTACCTTTTTTCGCTCTTCAGTTTTGCCGAGCTTCTCCAACGCTTCTGCATATTGAGAAACGCACTGCGTGTAGTCGGGGTGTTGCAAGCCCTGCATGTTACGCCATTCGTGAAACGCTCGCGAATACTGTATCGCTGCTTCTTTAAACTGCCCCATTTCGCTGTAATAGCGCCCCAGAGAATACTGGCGGAAGCCGTTTTCGAACGGTCCATCAGCCGGAAGCTTAATTGCCACGCTCAGCAGCTCGAAAGCACGGTCTTTCTCCCCAACAGCCATCAGCGCGCAGCCGAGGTTATTTGTGATGTTGCCGCCGGCATAATCAGATTCTTTGTTCAATTTCTGGGCAATGCGAAATGCCCGCTCCAATGCTTCTGTCGCTTCCGGAAATTTTTCCGCCTTCAAGTAAGCGTAACCAATATTGTTCAGCGTTTTAGCGACTTCGTAGGAATCGCTACCGCAGAACTTCTCGCGCAGCTGTAGTCCTTTCAATCCGCTTTCGATGGCAAGATCAGCCTTGCCGATGTCCGGCAGCAGACCACACTCGTTAGAGTAAAACTCTGCAAGGGCTTCCATGTGCGCCTGATCCGGTGTTTCCCCGGAAGCATCGCAGACCAAATCCTTTGCTTCAGCTAACTTCTTGAACGCCTCGTCTCGCTCGCCAGTAAAGGCGCAGATTTGCCCCAGCAATGAGACCTTCAGCGCCTGGTCGATCTTTAAGGTGCAACGCTCCGTCAGCAGTTCTTTCGCATCCAAGAAACGCCCTTCAGAGACCGCCAGAACAGCCAAATTGGTAATAGCTATGCCTGTAAGTCCAAGGTCATTTGGAAGTATGAACTTGGTAAGTTCTCGATAGAGTAAATAGTACTGCGAAAAAAACTCCGCAAACCTGTTCTTGCGAGCGACCAGCGCGAATGCACCGAGGATTGCCGAGATCGGAGCGAGCACAATTGCGGCGCCCACGCAGAAAAACAGCAGCCCCTGCGGCAAACCAACTTGACTGGCTCCCATGTAGGACATCAACCCTAGCGCAGTAAGAACTATCAGAGCCGAGAAAAGTCTCGGCGGGTTGACCGAATGGACAAGTTGAATTTCAGGACTTTGACTCATGGTGCTCACCGATCACACCACATTTATTCCCTGTACGGTAGATTCTCGATTAAATCGGGTGCGCATCATCAAATCTCGGGCGCGATCATCTGTGGCGGCCGTAGGGGTCAATACTGCCGTGGCATTTACTGGCTCAATTGCGATCGCCCAGATATGAAGTCCCGAATTTCCTTATCGAAAACCTCAAAGTCCTCACCAATGACGGAATTGTGCCCCGAAGTCTTAAGCAAGACAAGTTTTTTCTTGCCTATGGCATTGGCAAAAATCGCCTCCGAGTCATGATAAGAAACAATGGTGTCCGGTATTCCGTGGATGAGTAAAACCGGACTATTCACGCGCCGGATCGTTTCGACATTCTGCAATTGCGGATTCGGAAAGACAAAGTCTGGATAGGGGCGCAGAAAGGCCAGCGCGTTCCGGCCGACGCGAGGCAGTGAACCCACTGCGGACTGCAAGACCAGCCCTCCATTAGGACCAGCAGCGGCTGCGTGACAGGCTATCCCGGAACCGATCGACTCTCCGTAATGGATGACCTGATTCGGTCGATAGCCCAGTTTATCGATTAGATAATCACTGGCCGCTACGCCGTCTTCCAGCAGCCCGTCCAAAGTTGGCCACCCTGTACTGGCACCATAACCGCGATAGTCATACATAAATACCGAAGCGCCGCAATCGGTCAATTCGTTAGACAACATGAGGCGTGTGGAGATATTGCCAGCGTTCCCATGATGCACCAGGATGATTTTTTCTGCACCCGGCTTCTTGAAGAGCCAACCATGCAATTTATTGTTGTTCGAATTCGGGAAAGAATGCTCCTCCGGCTTGATCTTGCTGCTTTTAATTGCCTCCGAGTAAGAAGCCTCCGAATGGCCGCTGGGAAACAGCACGAAAGAAGTGTAGAGCGGCGACCAGAGAAATACCGGAATGACCAGATAGAACAGCAGCAAGACGTAACCGACAAACAGCATCAAGCTAACGGCTGAGTATTTCCGTTTCTTCGGTTTTTCTGTGGTTACAGAAACTTCTTGATTCATGACGACATCATTCCCGCCAGGAATGGCTTCGTCACAAAGCAGCTCAGGTAAACCTACATTTGCTTTCGCGCACGCTCGGCCAGCTGCGAACTATTGCGTTTGCCCTTGCCAGGTTTCTTTGCCTCAGCTTTGGCGACCTTCTCGTCGCGCCTATCCTCTGCCGCTAACGTGTTCACTTGCTGGTTCATAACACGAATTCTGCCGAGGTCTGAATACACGCCCGAGCGCAAGGTGACTAATTCTTTTGACTTTTGATCAGCCAACTCCTGAGCTTTAGTTGCCCGCTCAGCAAACTCTGTCTTGCGTGCAAGGTTCCTTTGCTTACTGGCTGCGGAACTATACTGCTGAGCTGCCCGCAAAGCGCTGTCACTTTCTGCCAGAATAGAAAGCAGTTTTTTCTTGTTGGCTTCGGTCTGTGCCTTTGTCGCCTGCACGTCTTTTTTCAACAGGCCCAGTTGAGCGGCACGTTTTTCAGCTTTTTGTTGTTCGTCCTCGATCTTGAGTTCAGTCGAAGACTTCGCCACCGGCACAGATTTCTGATTTATTCCCGCACATGCGGCTAGTACCACCAGTGATACCGTTGCCGTGACCAATGCAATCCAGCGAGATCTGCTTCTCATAATCATTTATGAGCATCCTCCACAGAACAGTCCTTCTGTTCAGCCGAGACGCTAGGTTATACGGAAGGTTTCGCTAAACTCATCAGTTAGATTTGTCGAGTAATTCAAGAACGCGTGTGCGCACCTCCGGGGGATAAATCATCCAAGAGGTATCAAAACTGCCTTTGACCAGAGCGTCGACGGTTTGCGACACAGTAGACAGTTCTTTGACTTCACCACGCTCGGTGCGGATCATGATATTCGTCTGTGGGTACGCCTGATCAGGCCGGTAATAATCATAAGGGCGCAGGCCCGTCGTCTCTAAGGAGACGTAGTAATCCGGATCCAGTCCTGCAGCTGCGACAATCGATCGCACGCCTGCCACTAAATGAGTGAGGCGATCCGGATCTTCAGTAGTCAACTTAGTGGTGTTGAACAATTGCCGGTTCAGGAAGCGGCTGGAAAGATCCGCCAAAACCTCGTCAGAATCCAGCGTCCAGCGCTTAATGTGATAAGTCATCTGAACATCATCCAAAAACAAATATTCGTCGACGTTCAATTTCTCGCCGTTCAAGAATTTTTTAGTCTGATCGTCGATGAATCCCAGGTCGCCTTTGAGTGACATCGCACGCTTGATGATCTTGGCCAACAATGCTCGTGCTGAAAGGTTCTTGCGATGATAGTAAACCTGCGAATACATGGAATAACGGGAAAATAAATAATCTTCGACCGCGGCTTGTCCCTTTTCACCTGCCACAATGATGCGATCGCCGGTCTCGTCTATCTCAAGCGAAGAAAGCACTCTCTGAAGAGCAAAGAGTCCATAAGCAGTGCCCGTTTGATGGCTATCGCGCAGAAGGTAATCCATTCGATCGCAGTCCAACTGGCTAGAGACCAGGTGCGTGATGTACTTGGGCGTGAAATTTTTTTTCAGCACCGCTGTGATCTGATTTGGCAATTCCGGATCGTGCGCGCGCAGCACTTCATTAACCTTGGTGCCTTCGGAAATGATGCGACAGGACCAATCTTCATGGTCGTAGCCGAGGATTTTCTCTGTTACGTGACTGTATGGACCATGTCCGATATCGTGCAAAAGGGCACTGGCGAGGATCAACCGGCGATGTTTGTTGACCTGAGGCGTGCGCTCCGACACCATTTTCAACAGTTGGGAGGCAACGTGCATGACACCAACGGAGTGGGTAAAGCGCGAGCCCTCTGCGCCTTGAAATGTGAAGAATGACACGCCTAACTGATGGACACGCCGCAAGCGTTGGAATTCCGGTGTATCGATTAAATCGATGACCAATCGTTCCGCCGGATCTGAGCGATCCAACACGATGTCGTGGTGGATCGGATCCAAGTATGTGCGCCTTTGAGTAGTAAATTGGGACACGGTTTGCATGGATCAGCCTGATGCTTGGGGATAAATCGCTCAGTTATGCGCTTTCTCTATCGGCCGGAACTCCCGGAGTTTTCAAAGCACCAAATATCGGCAAGATAAGTGATGCCAGTGCAAACAAAATTGTTGCGCCAAAGACTCCCCGTGAAACTTCATGCATTTTGCGGAATTCCTGGCGCGCTTCTTCGCTGGTTTTCAGGTTCGGGAGCTGAGCTTCCATTGGGGGTACGATTCCGAGAGCAAAGATCATTGTCGACGCCACGCAAAGTAAGCTGCAGGCATACTGAGCAATAGTCAACTTATTCCACAATCTCCGCTTGGCGTAATCGAGTCCTTCTCCTATCAAAAGAACAATTCCGCAGGCGAAATTCACTTTCGCATAATGAATGAATATAGGGGCGTTGCGTGCAGCTGCTTCGGAAACGGGTACACCGTCCGCCGTTGCCGCTTTTACAAGCACCACTGCCGAAAACACAATCGCAATTGACCCACCAAACAAAATTGCCAGGGCGATCGTGCGCAAAACTCTTCCAATAGTATCCATCTTCTCCGCCTTCAACTAAGCCGGCTGCCTAGAGCCACAACCGGGCTGTAATGTGGAAATGTCATCTTCTTCAGTGAACAAAGGCTCCGGTTCCACACCACAAGCCTCTGCCATTCGTACATTCAATTTTTCAAAATCCGCTCGTGCAAAACCAAAAATCACTTGATCAATTGTGCCACCATTTTTTACCGCGAACGTCGATGGCACTGATACCAGGCCGAAGTTAACAGTTGCCTCAAGCGACTCATCCAAAAGCATAGTGAAAGTGACACCATGCTCGCTGGCAAAATTGGCAGTCGCAACTGCATCATCTTGCGATATTCCCCACATCGGCAGCTTCGGATAAGACCGATGCAGTCGTTGCAAAAACGGAAAGGCATAGTGGCAAACAGGACAGCCAACTTTTAAAAACGCAACCACAGCAAGCGGCGCAAGAGAAAGTGCCTCATGGAGACCGAAGCTTTGCCCCCCGGCATCCATCAGTAAAATAGGGGGCGCCGGCGTACCTAGTGTTTTTGTAGGCATGGCGTAAAACCTGTCTGGATGACGTGATTTTATAATCTTGATAACGTCAAAGATCGGCTTCCTCTGTGTTCGTTATGAATTTACGCAATCCAATGCCGGGCATTTGTGCGAGAATTGTCCCTCGAGCTAAATGGGCTTAGCGTCGTTCTGAAGACGAGCGAGGAATCATGCAACCGATCCGCACCTTTGAAGTCATACCTTTTCTCCCACCGCAGCTCGACTGTCTTAAAGAGCTTGCTTTCAACTTACGTTGGACCTGGGATCACGAAACAATTCATCTGTTCAAGCGGCTTGACCACGATCTTTGGGAGTCGACCGGACATAATCCGGTGCTAATGTTGGGCACTATAAGCCAAGTTCGACTGGATGAAGCTGCCAAGGACGAAGGCTTCCTGGCGCATCTGGATCGTATTTGCCAGCGGCACTACGAGTACCTGAAGAATCAGGGTACCTGGTACAAAAAGCAGCAGCGCCAGGCTTCAAAAGATGTCATTGCCTACTTCTCGGCTGAATTCGGCATCACAGAGTGTATTCCGATCTACTCAGGTGGCCTTGGCATTCTCGCTGGCGACCACGTGAAAGCGGCTTCGGAGCTTGGACTGCCCCTTGTGGGCGTCGGTATTGCCTATCAACAAGGATATTTCCGTCAGTACTTGAATGCCGATGGCTGGCAGCAAGAGCGTTATCCAGTCAACGACTTCTACAATATGCCAATCAAGCTTGTACGAAATGCGGACGGCTCGCCCCTAATTGTTACAGTAGATTTGCCGGGGCGACCGGTGAACATCCAGGTTTGGAAGGCGCAAGTTGGTCGCGTCGAACTTTACTTGATGGATACCAACATTCCACAACGCCGCAAAGAAGATGAAGACATCACCGATGCCCTTTACCATGGCGATCCAGATACTCGCATCCGCCAGGAAATCGTACTGGGTATTGGCGGAATGCGCGTTTTAAAAGCGCTGGGAATCAATCCCACAGTTTGCCATATGAATGAAGGACATTCTGCGTTTCTGTCTCTGGAGCGCACAAAGCAGTTGATGGACGACCGCAAATTGTCGTTCTACGATGCCAAAGAAGTGTGCAGCGCCGGAAGCATTTTCACAACTCACACCGCAGTACCTGCCGGTCTCGATAAATTTTCTCCGGACCTGATGGAGAAATATTTCGGCGAATACTACCGTTCGCTAGGTATCAACAAAGACGAATTCTTGTCTCTGGGTCGCGCCAATCCAACCGACCACTACGAGCCGTTCAGCATGGCCCATCTGGCGATTCGCCTGTCTGCAAAGACAAACGCTGTCAGTCGCTTACATGGCGAAGTGTCGCAAAAACTCTTCCAATCCGTTTGGAAAGATCTTCCGTGGACTGAAGTTCCGATTTCATACATAACTAATGGAACGCACGTCAGGTCATGGATTTCCGATGAGATGGCGGACATTTTCGAACGCTACATCGGAGCTCGTTGGTACGAGGACGACATGGCTCAATCCGTGTGGAAGCGGATTGAAGACGTTCCGGATGATGAACTCTGGCGCGTGCGCACCAGACGCCGCGAGCGCCTGGTTAACTTCTGCCGTAAGCGTGTTCGTGCCCAAATGGAATCGCGAGGGGCATTGCCTTCCGAACTCAAGGAAGCCTCTGAAATTCTCAGCCCGCATGCACTTACAATCGGCTTTGCGCGGCGTGTTGCTACCTATAAGCGCGCAACATTGCTGCTGAAGAATCCGAAGCGCCTGGCTGCCATTCTGAATAATAAAGAGCGTCCGGTGCAAATCATTATTGCTGGGAAGGCTCACCCGGAAGATGCTCCGGCCAAAGAGCTGATCCGCGAAATCATCCAGTTCACAAAGCAAGAAGACGTTAAAGGCAAGTTTGTCTTTATTGAAGACTACGACATGAACGTCGGACGCTGGCTAACCTCCGGCGTCGATGTTTGGTTAAACACACCGCGTCGCTTCTTAGAGGCATGTGGAACCAGTGGCATGAAAGTTGTTTTCAACGGCGGAATTAACTGCAGCATCCTAGACGGATGGTGGGACGAAGCCTACACCGCACGCACAGGCTGGGCGGTAGGTCGAGGCGAACTGTACACTGACAATGCCTATCAAGATGAAGTCGAATCGAACGCAGTTTACGACCTGCTTGAAAAAGAGATAATTGCCAAATTCTAC
>Ga0163151_10003142_pt1 | contig 24195 bp, 19 predicted proteins | sample OliLakLV19MP5IB2_FD_145596 | JGI IMG/M metagenome (GOLD analysis project Ga0163151, IMG submission 145596) | Freshwater microbial mat bacterial communities from Lake Vanda, McMurdo Dry Valleys, Antarctica - Oligotrophic Lake LV.19.MP5.IB-2 | ecosystem: Environmental > Aquatic > Freshwater >...
ATGTTAAGTAGGCTAAACATTTATATGCTGTCAATGTTTTGCTGGCGACAGCAAACAATTCACGTGTCTCCGGCGGCGTGCCTGTGAATAGCCACGTTGGGCGCTGTCAAGAATGGGGAAAGTCGAGTTCAGGTCCTGACAATTCGCACCATCGACATTACCAGCCGCGACAATTTGGAACTTTTACGGCGAATCTTCGCCGTAAAGCGGGTTCCACTGGCTTTCCTCGGCCGGATTCATGAACATCGGGAATTCCACCGAGCAGACTGGCAATCAGTGATCTCCTCGACCAAAGGAACCCTTGCTGAGTTCGATCATTACTTCGACTTCGTTCTCACTCAGGTCCAGCGGCTACAGCCCCTTTGGATGGAATAGCCGCCACTCGGAACTGTAATCGCGGTCGCGCATATCATGCGCCAGGTAGAAATCGAAATCCAGACCGCGTTCCTTGAGCCGGTCGTATTGGTTGGGAGCATAGCCGGATCGCTGCATGTAGAAACCAATTGCCTGATGATAGGGGTAAAGATAGTTGAGCCTCTTCAACGTTGCTAGAAGAGATGATACAGAGATCTTTCCGATTGCCCCTCGGTAGGCTTCAAGAACCTGATGGACGCCACCTGCGTAAGCGGGGCGCACGGCGATATCGATGAGGGTCCTTTCAGTTTTAGTCACGGCCACTTCGTCGCCTTGAATTCCGACCATTCCCACTTCTAATGCCCCCGTGTTCTTGCCACTCAGGATTAGAAATTCAGCGTCTTCGCATTGATAGATGAATGTCGATTGGCGCTGCTTTCGACTGAACGCTTTATCGACGGATTGCTGCGAAAGTGAGTTTGGATCTGCCTGAGGCTTGGGACTCTGCTCTTGGTTGACGTAGATTACGCCGCGTGGAATTTGATCATTGAGCCCGCGGAGGAACACCGCGGAGCCGTGCGAAAGGTAAGAGCCTTTCCGCATTGACACCGCAAGGCTGAACGGCGAAACAGCCCCCCACGTGTACCGGATGAACGCTCTGGCATTTGGGTAAATGTCGGTGGGCGTGATGAGCGCTTGCCGAAGATCGCCTTTGATGGTCAGCAGCTCAATCAGTTTTTCCGGTGTCGTGCTTTCGGCAAGTTTCCAAGACTCCTTGTTTTCCGCGAGGATCTTGGAAATCTCCTGCAACGGGAAAACCTTCCTCTTCGATTCGTTAAAGTACCGAAGGACGACGGAAGTTGCTGCCTGAAGTTTGGCGGGTCTGCCTCTTGGCATTTTGAGTTCAACACCAGTAGGTATATATACCTACTGGTCCTTTAATTAATCATTGCACAAACGATCCATTCACAACGAGTTGGAGACAAACGGATTTCTTTGCCGATGAGTGTAGGGTATATATACCCTACACTCATCGGAACAAAAGGTGCTTTTTACAATTCTTGAAATGCTACACCAGAGGACTCCTTGGCCCTTCTGATTTTATGTGGCGAGCCTACGCTTACGGCGTCAACAGTCAGCCTTTGGAGATTCCACGGAGTTTCCTGGCCAGTTGGTATATATACCAACTGGCCAGGAAGGCTTAGCCGAGCTAAATCGGCCTCAGGGGCGATCCACGCCCTGCCAAGGTGTGACTGCTTACTTGGCCTCCGCCTCAGTGAGTTCCCATCGAAGGGCAATCGGAACTATGCACTTATGGACACCAATCCGGAACGCGCTACCCTACAATCAACCCGCAATGAGCATCTACACCCTCCAACCACTGGATTTCAGCGGCCTAAAAACCGTCTCCCTCCACGGTCGCGGCGGCAAAGTCACAACGGAGATGTTCGCCAAGCCCCACACCCCCGGCGACCCTCTCTCCACCTTCCTCAACAGCCTCCCAAAAATCCTCGCCGCCGACACTCTTAGAGAAATCGCCAACAAACTCAAAGAAGCGAAGCAGCAAAACAAACCAATAATATGGGGCCTCGGCGGCCACGTAATCAAAGTCGGCCTAGCCCCTATCCTCCTCGACCTGGCCGACAAAGGCTACGCCCACGGCTTCTCCATGAACGGTTCCGCCACCATCCACGACTACGAAATCGCCGTCGCCGGCCACTCCAGTGAAGACGTTGAATCCGTCCTCCCCGATGGCAGTTTTGGCTCCGCCGAGGAGACGGGAAAAGACTTAAACGACGCCATCGACGAAGCCAGTGAAACCGAAGGCATGGGCCAAGCGATCTGCCGCAAAATCACCGAAAAGGCCGACCCCAAGTACGCGAATAGCAGCCTCCTCCACGGAGCTTACAAAAGGAAAATTCCCGTAACCGTCCACGTCGCCATCGGCACCGACACCCCTCACACTCACCCCGGCGCGAATGGCGCCGACATCGGCAGAACGTCCCATCACGACTTCCGCCTCCTTTGCGAAATGGTCCGCGGCCTCGACGAAGGCGGCGTCTATCTCAACGTCGGCTCCGCCGTCATCATGCCTGAAGTTTTCCTTAAAGCCATCAGCGTTGTGCGCAATCTTGGCTACCCCCTCCGCAACTTCACCACCGTCAACTTCGATTTCCTCCAGCACTACCGTCCCACTGTCAATGTCGTCAAGCGCCCCCATGCCAACGCCGGCGGCCGCGGCTACGCCCTCACCGGCCACCACGAGATCATGATCCCCCTGCTCGCCGCCATCCTGATCGAGGGAGACCAATGACAGACCAGCCCGCCTGGGGTTGGAAAGAAGTCGTCATCGCCATCAGCCTCATGCTGCCGGCCATGTTGATTGGCTCGCTCCTCGCCATCGGCGGCGGAAGACTACTACTGGGCCAAAGTCCCACCCAAGTCCAAATCGCCATCCCCGGCCAATTCGCAGCCTATAGCCTCTGGCTCGCCGCCGTCTGGGCACTCCTCCGCACCCAAACGACCAACTTCTGGCAAGCGGTGAAATGGCGATGGCCCGCTAACGGGCCCTGGGTCTACCTCGCTCTCGGCCCCGGACTCGCCCTCGCCACCGGCATACTCGCCAGCCTCCTCCACGCCAAAAACATCCAGAACGGCCTCATGGAGCAACTCCTCGCCGACCCCGTCGGCTGCCGCCTCCTCGTCCTCTTCGGTATCACCGGCGCGCCGTTAATCGAAGAACTTCTCTTCCGCGGCATCATCCTCCCCGTCGCCATCCGCAGCCTCGGCACGGCCGCCGGCTTGCTCGTTACATCCATTCCTTTCTCCCTCATGCACGGCCCCATGTACGATTGGAGCTGGCAGCATCTGGTCCTCCTCGTCCTCGTCGGGATCGCCTTCGGCGTGGTCAGAATCAGGTCCGATTCCACCCTCGCATCCACAGTCACTCACGGCGCTTACAACCTCATGATGTTCGCCGGTCACTTTCTCAATCCACAATAGGAAAACATGCTCGAAACTATCGAATGGACTCCGCAAGGAGTCGTGATGCTTGACCAGACGCTCCTTCCTTCCCAAGTCAAGTACGAGACCTGCACCAGCTACACGGAAGTGGCGAATGCGATCAAAACCATGATCATCCGCGGCGCTCCCGCCATCGGCGTCGCGGCGGCGATGGGAGTAGCTATCGGGGTCCAAAAGTCCAACGACCCCGACGCCGATTTCGCCACCATCTGCGACACCCTCGCCGCCACCCGCCCCACCGCGGTAAACCTCTTCTGGGGCATCGAGAGGATGAAGCGTCTCTACAATGGCCTCAACGGTCAATCCATCGACATTAAGCGGCAGAAGCTAATCGAGGAAGCCATCAGAGTACGGGAAGAAGACATCGCGATCTGCAAAGAAATCGGCCGCCACGGAGCCCCGCTCGTCCCCGATAACAAAACCGTGCTCACCCATTGCAACGCCGGAGCCCTCGCTACGGCCGGCTACGGAACGGCGCTGGGAGTTATCCGCGCCGCTGTCGAATCCGGGAAGGCAATCGACGTCTTCGCCGACGAAACCCGCCCCTTCCTGCAAGGCGCCCGCCTCACCGCCTGGGAACTGATGCAGGACAGCATTCCAACGACACTCATCACCGACAACATGGCTGGCCATTTCCTCAAATCCGGCCGCATTGGCTGCGTCGTAGTAGGAGCGGATCGCATCGCCGCCAACGGTGACGTCGCCAACAAAATCGGCACCTATTCCGTTGCCGTCCTCGCCAAAGAAAATGGCATTCCCTTCTACGTCGCCGCGCCAATTTCCACTCTGGATCTCACCCTCGCCGACGGCTCCCAAATCCCCATCGAAGAACGCGCCGCCATCGAAGTCACCAGTGTGTTCGGTGTGCCAGTCGCCCCCGAAGGCGTCAACGTCTGTAACCCCGCCTTCGACGTAACTCCCAATAAATACGTCACCGGAATTATCACGGAACACGGCGTCGCCACCGCCCCATTCACTGAAAGCCTACGCGCATTGGCCAACAAAAACGCGTAGTATATTGGCGTGCGCGCGCCTGTTCTTTATCTCCTGATGGCTTTTGCGCTCCCAGCCGCCGATCGTGTGACCGCCACCGGTACCGTGGTCGACGAAGCAACCAATCAACCCGTCCCAAACGCCACCGTCATGGTCTATGCAGCCGGCGTTAAAAAAGGCTACGACCAGTTCTGCCCTACCTGCTACGTCGATTGCGGCAAGCGCGCCACGACCAACGAAAGCGGCGCATTCTCCATCGCGAATCTCAGCGGCGATCTCGTCTTCAAACTCCTCGTCATTCACGAAGGCCACTCCGCTAATTTCATCAACAAAATCGACCCCGCCAGCGGCCCCGTTCCGCCCGCAAAACTCAAGCAAAGAACCTCTCCCAATAACCCGCTGCAACTCGTGCGCGGCCGCCTCACAGATGCCAAAAATCTCCCCGTCCGCGACGCGCTGATCTCACAACAAGGCATCATCTTCGATCAAGGCAGAGGCTTCGGAGACAGAGACTGGATCGACCTCGTCGCCGTCTCCAACGGCAACGGCGAATTTGAAATGGCCTACCGCAAACCGGCGAAATCCATGATCCTCCAAGTCGCACCGCGCGGTATGGCGCCCAAGCTCGTCGCGCTTCCCACGGGTGCTAAGCCGCACGCCATAACCGTCACTGACGGCGCCACAATACGAGGCCGCCTGGTCTACAACGGCGAGCCCGTACCCAACGCCGAGTTCGGCCTTACCACCCACAGCCGCATGTCGGGAACTACGTTCCAGGACATCCGCATCGGAACCAATGAAAACGGCGAGTTCGCCATAACCAACGTCCCCGCCGGTCGCGTCTGGGACCTCTATGCCACCATGGACTCGCTCGCCCCAAAAAACCTCGCGGCCAAAATCACTCACATCGCCACCAAGGATGATGGCCAGGATATCGACATCGGCGAGATCGCCGCCACACCGTCGCACACGCTTCGCGGGAAAATCCAACTCGCCGACGGCGCCCCCATCCCGTCCAACATGCGCGTCAACGTTTTCGCCGACCGCGTCAATGACCGCCAAACGCTGACTCTTCCGCCCGATGGCACATTCGAATTCAAGGGATTGGCCAAGGGCGTCTACTCATTCGGTCCCGCAGTGAAAGGTTATCAACCGCAGGATCCTGAACGGCCAACGGAGTTCCTCATCGAAGGCGACCAGAAGGACTTCAACGTCACGCTTTATCCCGCTGCCACTCCTCAGATCGGCAAATGATACGCTAACCCTAACTGGAGGTCCATCAAAATGACCAACTGCCCAAGACGCAGATTCCTGAAAAACTTAATCACCGCCGGCGCGATCGCCGGAACCGGCGCGCTCCCTGTCAAAGCCGCAACCGGCACCGCCACCGACTGGGTCACTCTCGGTCAATCCAACGTCAAAGTAACCAGGCTCGCCTTCGGCACCGGAACGATGAGCGGCCGGACCCAGCGGGAACTCGGCCAGGAGCAGTTCACCAAACTCGTCCGCCACGCCTACGACCGCGGCATCCGCTTCTTCGAAACCGCCGAAAGCTACGGTGAAATGCACAAGATGCTGGGGATCGCGCTTAAGGGAGTTCCTCGCGATACCTACCGTCTGATGACAAAGCTCACCACGCGCGAAGGAACCGACCCCCGGGAAAAGATCGACGAACTCCGTCGCCTCGCCCAAACCGACTATTTCGACGTCGCCCTCCTCCATTACCAGCATGTCGCATCCTGGCCCAAAGATACTGTCCGCTGGCAGGACGGCGTTCTCGAAGCCAAGGTCAAACAAGCGGTGATCGGGCACGGCGCTTCCGTCCATGGACTTCCCGCGCTTCGCCAAATGCCTGGCAATAAATGGCTTGAAATCGCCATGATCCGCGTCAACCATGACGGGACGAAAATGGACGCCGAAGCCTACAACACCAACGGCCCCGGCAACATCCCCGAAGTGGTCACCCACGTCAAGCAGGTTCGCACCGAAGGCATGGGCGTCATCAGCATGAAGCTCGCCGGCGAAGGCGCGTTCACCAAACGCGAAGACCGCCAGGCCGCTATGCGTTTCGCCTTCAAGAATGCCGGTGTTGACTGCGTCACCGTAGGCTATAAAAACACCGCCGAAATCGACGAAGCCATCGAGAATTTGAACTTGGCGCTCGCCTAATTGTCCTCAATTACAGCGACGCACATCACGCGCCGCCGTCGCCCCCAAACGGTTCGCAATTCGCGCCTTTAATGAGGCGACCTGTACGTCGATTCCGGTGGCTTCGGCGACGACCGGAACATCCAACCGGAACGCCCCGCCGTTTCGAACCGTCGTCGGGTTGCTGAAATAATCGTACGAAAGAGGCGCTATCGCCGAATCGGCAATCGTCTTTCCGTTCAGTTCCAGCGTCAGGTTCGTCAATTCCCGCGTTGTCGACTGGCCTGTAAGCTGCACATTCAAAACATTGCCGGACGTCGTGTAGCAAGCGTCAGTCAGTACCGGGATCGCTCGAGGTACTTCAATTTGCGCCGGAGCCGGGGCCACTACCTGCGCTTGCCGGCAATCGTCAACCGCTCCACCGAGATCCGGTGCTGCGCCGCCACCGTGCCCAAGGACGCCAATCGCACCCGAGCCGAACGCGTTCCGGCCGGAATCTCAAACCGGGTTCGCCGCCCGCCCGGCAGCAACTGGACAGCCGGATCTGGTTTGTTAACTTCGCCATCGGAGGCTCCCGTGTTCGCCTCCGACGTCAGAACCAAATCGCCAGTGATCGGCAGCGAGTAGCTCTTCGAGAGTGTGATATCGACAGGAATATTTGTTGTGCCCGGTCCAATCACCATCCGCAAGTCGGGAACCGGCGGGTTTTTTTCGGCCCAACAGAGGGCAAAGCCGGTCGAGGCACGATCCCAAACCGCGGTGACTGCAATACCTTCAGCGACTTGCTCCAGTTGGTCGCCGGACCGGAGAAGGAATATACCAGTATCGAGCCGCAGGATAACGGCATTGGCGTCGGGAGATGTCCAGAAGCGCCGGGCGGCGGACGGAAGATCGATAGCCCGCCCAGCCCGCGGACTCGCGGCAATTCCAGCGATTTCAATCAGTTGCGACCCATCGGACGCGAGCACCCACCCCAAGGTTGGGCTCGATAGCCGGATGCCCGGTGACTCCGCGGCTAGCGCCATCCCAGGCAGGGCAGCGAGGAACGGAAGAAGGCTCGCGATCCGTCGCGAATGTTTAGTCAACGGTTTACATTGCATTTTCGGCCCACTTAGTACATCGGGCGGGCAGCGCCGAATCTTTATGCAGTCCCGCCAACTCTACACTTATAATGATTGCGTAACCTTCCCCGGATCCCACGCGCCTATCCAAACAAGGCGTAGACTCTCTCTTCGCGAGGCTTTTCATGTCGGCATTTACAAATCCAGCACCATCGCCAGTCCAGCAACCGGAAAGACTGGCGCCAGTCGTATTGCCGCCATCCCCGAAGGGGGGCAGCGCCTGGAAGGGTTGGCTGATCGCGGCTCTAGTTGCCGTCGGAGCCTGGGCAGGCTACGAATTTGGCTATAAGCGCTCGATCGCCCAGAAGAGCGCGCAGACGTCGATTGCCGCCATTCCGGTGGTGAAAGCGACGCAAGGGAAACTGGAAGTCCGGGCGCGGATCAGCGGTTCGTCGGCGGCGCGCGAGTACGCGAATGTGACTGCTCCGATGATTCGCGGACCCGAGGGAAATCGCCCGATGGTTCTTCTGAAGCTCGCGCCTTCGGGCTCGATGGTGAAGAAGGGCGAACTGCTGGCGTCGATTGACGGCCAGTCAGTGCAGGATCATATTGACGATGTGAAAGATTACGTCGAATCGGCTGAGGCGGATGTGCGGAAGCGTAAAGCTGAGTTGGAAATTGACTGGAAGAACATGCAATTGACGCTGGCGGTGGCGAAGTCCGACCTGGACAAGGCCCGCCTGGACGCCAAGGCCGCGGAAGTGCGGACGGAAGTGGAGCGGATGATTCTGCAGTTGAACTCCGAAGAAGCTGAAGCGCGGCATAAGCAACTGCAGTCCGACGTGGAGAATACACGGAAGCGGCAGGCGGCGGAGATTCGAATTCTGGAGTTAACGTGGGAGCGTCACAAACGGCATTTAGACCGGCATGCGAATGACATCGCGCGCTTTTCGATTCACGCGGCGATTGACGGATTGGTGGTCTATCAATCGATGTGGAGCGGCAGCGGGATGCGGCAAATTGAGACTGGTGACCAGGTGGCTCCCGGACAGCCGTTTATGAAGGTTGTTAACCCGTCGAGCATGATGCTGGAAGCAAAGATTAATCAGGCCGAGAGTGACCGTTTTAAACTAAACCAGAATGCGGAAATGCGCTTGGACGCCTTTAACGGACTCGTTTTAAAAGGCCACATTTTCAGCATCGGCGCCATCGCCGCCGGCGGAATGCGGCAGAATTTCTTCATCCGCAATGTACCGGTGCGAATTTCGTTTGACACGGTGGAGCACCGCCTGATTCCCGACCTTTCCGGATCGGCCGACGTTCTGTTGGAAAGCTCCGAAGACAAGGCCGTGCTGGTGCCGCTGGGAGCCGTAATGGATGAAGAAGGCAAGAGCTTTGTGCAAGTGAAGACGGCGCAGGGATTTGCGAAGGTGGAAGTGAAAACCGGTCTGCGCAACGATACCCATGCGGTCATTGCGAGCGGTTTGGAATCCGGCCAGGAAATTCGGGCGAACTACTAAAGGGCCTTAGCCCGAGCGAGCGCCTCCGCGGCGTTTACTCGTCCGAACCCAAATTCAATACTGTGCCCGCTGGCATCGTGATCGGACGCGATCCGATCGGCCGACTTTTCCAGCACGCTCTTCAGTGTCGCGCGGTCCAAATCGGGACGCACGGATAACACCAAAGCGGCCACTCCCGCCGCCAACGGAGTAGCGGACGAAGTGCCGCCAAAAGAGTTGGTATGAAGTCCATCGGCCCCGCCGGCCGCCATGAGTCCGATATTAAATCCTCGATTGGCAATACTCACATCGGTCGTAAAAATGCCTTTGATGCCGCCACTCGATGGCGCCACGATGGAGATCTGAGGCCCGAAGTTGGAGTAATCCGCCCGCTCGCCTGTATCCGTCGATGCCCCTACCGCCACCGCGTTCAGATCGCTGGCGGGAAAGCCGATAGTATTCTCGGAATCGTTTCCCGTGGCACAGAAAACTGCCGCGCCTTTCCCGCCGCGTCCGAGCGTTCCCGCGTCCTCAAGCGCTTGTTCAATATCCGGACTTGAACCGCCCGACCAGGAACAAGACAGGATGTCGGCATGAACGGCGGCATAACGGATGGCGTCGGCGACGCGCTCATCGGAAGCCAGATCGTCGGCGTGGAAGATCTTTATGGCCAGAATCCGGCAGCCCGGCGCGATCCCCACCGCGCCTCCCGCTTTGCCGGCCGCCGCGATTACGCCCGCGCAAGGCGTTCCGTGAATGTCGTTGCCCGCCATCTGATCGAACGGAAAGCGGAATATCTTCGGCCGCGGATTCTGGTGCTCGGGATGATCGGCGGCCACGAAGAAATCGCGTCCGCCCGGCGCAATCCGGCTCTTCAGATTCGGATGATCGATATCGACTCCATCGTCAAGTACCGCTACGGTGATAGTCGATTTTCCCTTCGTGATAGCCCATGCTTTCAGAGCGCGGACATCCTCACCCTTCTTCTGCCCGCCCGTGCCGCGGTTTCGCAAATGCCATTGCTGGGGATGGGGCACCGGCAGCGCCGAGCGCGTGTACTCCGATACAAAGTTGGGTGTGGCAAAGACCACCTCATCCATCTGCGCCCAATCGTTGGCCACGTCGAGCAGCTTGCCCGCCAGGTGCTTGCGCTGGACGTCGTAGGCAACTACCTGATCCTTCATGAGCGGGTTTGCCCGCCGCACTTTGAAACCATACTTGTCGAGGATCGCTTTCCGCGTTTTCGGCGCCGTCGCGGGCCGGAAGCGAATGACTATCTCGCGGCTGAACGTGCGCAATCTCCCGCTTACGCGCTCGCGCAAGACTGTTGGCGGCTCCTTGGAATGGTCTTCGACTGGGACCGGGCCTGTCTGCCGGCCGTACTCGAAGAACCCCACAGCCGCGCGGCTAAGCCGAAGACCCGATTGTCCCGTTTCACCGGTCATTCGCAGGTCTATGGCGCTCGCCGCCAACTCGACCGTTGTTTCCACCAAGTCAAGTTGAACTCTTGTTTTTCGAAGGTCAAAAATATGCATGGGCGCATTGTATCGAATCCGCCGCGAAGTTTAGGACCGGCGGTATCGCGACTTGGTATTCGCCCACGCGTTCACAACATTCTCAGCGGGAATCAGCGCCTCGATCAACTCCGGCAGATAACTTCGCTTCGCCACTTGAAAAGCCACTTGCGCCGGAACATACTCATTGCGCGACCGCACTTTGAGCCCGTGATTCTTGGCGAAGCGGGCGAGGAAAGCATCGGTCGGCCGCTCTTTAAAACGGATAGTCACTTCCCCCGTCGGAAAGTGGGGCTTACCGGTCTCATCAAAGAGTACGGGGTCAATCTCCGCCTTGCCCGCTTTCTTCTGCAGCGCTTTCCAAACCGACTTCGCATTGCCCGAATCGCCGCCGCTCAACCGCATCACCATGTCCCCGTCCCCGCCCGTATCCTCAAGCCGGCCAAGCGCGGAGAGACGTTTGGCCGTTGACTCTTTCAGCCCGGCGGCCATCCTCACAAGGAATGTGTCGCTGCTTGGGATCTGTTTACTGCGCACTATACAACGCCTCGCTTCATTCTAGTCCCGGCGCCGTCAACGCAGACCCGCCCCCGTCCCCCGCACCAGCTGCAACCGTTCCAGGATCAACCCCGCCACCTGATCGTCCGACATATTCCTCAAGTCCAAATATCCATCGGAATCGAACACCCCTTCCACCTCTCCGTCATCGGTGCGCAAGAACATAATGGTCTGGTCATCTCTTTTGTTCAAGACATTTCGAATCGCCCGCCACTCAAGCCCTGTCCACATTTTTTCTTCGTACCGGGTGCAAATCACCACCACTATCAGCTCCGACTCTTCGTGATACAACCGCTGCAGATGCGTATCCAGGTCGGGAATGGCAAACTCCGCCAGATGAAACCGGTCGTACAAAATTCTGGACTTCGTCAGCTCGAGCGCGACGCGAGTGGCGATCTCCCCCACCCGGTTCCGCGTCTCGCCGGCGAACGAAAACGCGACGGCGAATCGCTTCGGTTTTTTGGCAACCGGCATCTCCACCGTCCCGATCTCCGCATTGCGCCGGAACCAATCCAGAAAAATCGTTCCCGCAATCTTCGGCCGGTCCGGGTCCTCCACATCGTCGATGACGCCATGGAAACTCAACACCCGCAACGATTCGTCGATATGCTCCACTCTAGAGCGCTTTCGAATTTCCCGCACCGTCAATTTGCCTTCCCCCGCGGCGATCGCCCGGTACACGGCGGATCGCTCCGGCCCCATTACATCAACCCACTTCTGGAACAAGTTTCCGCGATTACGGGCGAACCGCGCCGCCGCGTCGTTGAGCATCGCCTCAGTCAAGACATCGCGCCTTTCCCAGAGCCGCTCCAAAAGATCCTGCAATATAAACGGATGCCGCCCCGACAGTTCAAACAAGCGGTTTCGGAACGCGGCTGTTAACCGCATCCGGCCTGCGGCGATTAGATCGTCCGCTTCCTTCTCCGTCAGTGGACGCAGCCAGACAGGCTCCAGTAGGTTGACCAGCGGGCTCCCTTTCGCCACCAGCCGGTACATGTCCGATCCGCCGGTCGCCACCAGCCGGAAACGCCGCCGGAAATCATCCACCGACAATAAATTCCGCAGATTTGTAAACACCTCCCGGTGTCCGGCATTCTCCAGATCCAGTCTTCCCGGTCCCTTCGCTAAGTCCAATTTGTCGATTAGCAGGACCGCTAGCCAATTGGGTCCATGCCGTTTTTCGATGGCGGGCACAGCGGCTTCGAGGCGCTTCAGAAACGCCCGGTAGGGCTGCGTGGCCGGGGCTTCGCTCCAGGGTTCAGTTCCCTCGCAATCCATCACCACCTCTCGATATAGCATTAGGAAAAATTCGGACGCCGAGTGCGGCACCTCGCCCCCGAGGTCAATTACTCGCGCGAACGCTTGCGACCCAGTCACTCCCTGCGCGATTACCCGCTCTTTCACCTTCAGCAACAACGATGTTGTTCCGCACACTGCCCCGCCCAGCACCGCGAAGCTCTTCCCGTTCCGGAAGCCATTCGTTACGTGCAGGATCTCCTCCGTGAAACCGGAGAACAGGTTACCGGGCTGAAAGCAGTTATAGGGATTTACCTCGTCGTTCATCATTAGTCCTCCTTCACGGCCAGCACGGCGAATCGCGTTCCCCGTCTCGTAACATGGCCCAGACCGGCTCTTCGAACATCGAACCGGTGTCTTCTGAAGTTGTCACCAAAACTATCATATACGGGCCGCGGGTCTTGGAGATTGAACATTCCCCGCTCCGGCGGTCGCAAATGACTTGGCATTTACACCGCGATTGCGATGCGATCTTCATGTTTGCCCACGATGAAATACAATAGAACACTTGACTCAATTACTCCAAAGCCCGGTAGCGGAGCAGCAAGGGAGTGGTAAATGACGCGCCCAACGCTTGCCGCAAATTTCGCTCTGGCCGGCCTCATCGCCGCGATGGTGACGGCAGGCGCACAGCCGGTTAGCCCGGCGAAAACGGGTCCCGCCAAAGTGACCTTCCACCAGGATGTGCTGCCCATTCTGCGGACCCGGTGCCAGGGCTGCCACCGCCCGGGCGAGATCGGACCGATGCCGCTGCAGACTTACGCGCAGACCCGGCCCTTCGCCAAAGCCATCCGCGATTCTGTATTGAGGCGCACCATGCCCCCATGGTCAGCCGATCCCGGCGTTGGAAAATGGCGGAACGATCCCTCACTGACCGCGGCCGAAATTGAGACGCTGAAAGCCTGGGCTGACACCGGCGCGGCCGAGGGGCGCGCCACCGGCGCGCCGCCCCCGGCGCAGTTCGTCGAAGGCTGGCAGATCGGCAAGCCCGATGTGGTGTTCGAGATGCCGGTCAGCTTCCAAGTGCCCGCCGCCGGCTTGATCGAGTACACATACATCATCTTTCCCGCCAACTTCAACGAGGACCGGTGGATTCAGGCCGCGGAGATTCGTCCGGGGAACCGCTCCGTGGTGCACCACATTGTGGCATTCGCGCGCGAGCCAGACTCGAAGTGGCTGCGGGAATATCCTACGGGCCAAACCTTTGTCCCCGCGCCCCGGGCTGGCAGGAAAAGCCGGTCAAGCGAAGGCGACCGGCTGGAGGAAGGCTCATTGAACGATGAGCGGATTGCCAACTACGCTCCTGGAGTTTGGCCGGATCGCTTCCAGCCCGGCCAGGCGCGGCTGCTGAAGAAGGGATCCGACCTGATTTTGTCTCTGCATTACATCAGCAATGGTAAGCCTGCCGAGGACCGGTCGAGGGTGGGGCTGATATTCGCCGCTGACCCGCCCCGGCAACGCGTCTTTACCCTCGCAGCGGCAAACGGGACCTTCGTGATTCCCCCAGGCGCGGCGGATCACCGCGTTGAGGCGTCCGTCACGCTGAACTCCGACGTGGAACTGGTCTCCCTGGCGCCGCACATGCATGTCCGCGGCAAAGCGGCGGAGATGCGCGCCGTCTACCCGGCGGGCGAGCGCGAAACGCTGCTCAAGGTGCCGCGCTACGACTTCAATTGGCAACACTCTTATGAGCCGGCTTCAGCCAGGATTCTGCCCAAGGGCACCAAGGTGGAAGCGACGCTCTGGTTCGACAATTCCGCCAACAATGCCTCTAATCCGGACCCTAAGTCCGAAGTGCGGTGGGGCGACCAGAGTTCGGAGGAGATGGCCCTCGGCCTATTCATCGTCGCCTTCGATCCGAAGATCGATTTGAAGGATTTGCTGGAGGGGCCGAAGAGGCGGGCGCCCAAAGGCGTTGCGGAGGCCAAGCAGCCTTAGCCTCGTCCCGCTGACAATCTCCATCCCAGCTTTACGACGAGGGGAAACACGACCCAAAGGCTCACTTCTTGCCTTGCGGGTAAATCGTCTCGCCACGCTTGAGCATCTCGATGAAGGTCTCTATTTTCTTCTTCCGCCCGGCTTCGGTTTTCATGTTGTGAACGCGGAAGGCCAGCGCGAAGCGGTTCTGTGCGCTGAGGCTCGCCAGCATTTCCTTTGCCTTGGGCTCGGCGTCGATAGCGTCCTGGAGATCGTCGGGAACCGTCATGGCCTTGCCGCTTTTGTAGGCTCGGTCCCAGCGCCCATCGGACTTGGCCGCCTCCACCGCCTCCAGCCCGTGCCCGGTCATCCTGCCTTCCTGGATTAACCGGGCGACATTGTCGACATTGATCTGGCTCCAGATGCTTTTCCTGCCGCGCGGCGTGTAGCGCTGCAGATAGCTCTTGTCGTCAAACCCCTTGCGCACAGCGTCGATCCAGCCCCAGCAAAGCGCGGCGTCGATGGCTTCCTTGGGGGTGATCGATTTAAGCCCCGAATCCACCTTGTGGATCTTGATCCACAGTTCATCTTCCGTGTCACCGTGTTTGCGAAGCCACTTGTAGAAACTCCCGGCATCCTTGAACTCGCGGACTTTGTCAGGGTCGACTTTGACGGGCGCCATCAGACTGATCCTAACATTGGCAACGCAACCCGATATACTATGGCGGTCGAATGGAGGAACATTAAACATGCGATGCCTGATAGTTCTATCTCTGATCGCCGTGAACGCCTCGGCCCAAACGGCATCAACACAAATCCTCGGTCTCGTAACCGATGCCTCCGGCGCAGTCGTCCCCGCCGCCGTGATAACCGCCAGGCGCGTAGAAACCGGCGATGTCCGTACGGCCACCTCAAACGAAACGGGAAACTACATTTTCCCCCTCGTCGACTCCGGTTCCTATGAAGTCACCTGTGTCGCTCCGGGCTTTAAGACCGAGGTCCGCCGCAACGTCACCCTGGAGTTGAATCAGAAAGGCCGCATCGATTTTCAACTGCAAGTTGGGCAGCAGGCCGAGCGCGTCGAGGTATCGGCCTCCGCCCCGTTGCTCAAGACGGAAGACGCCACGCTTGGCTCGGTGGTGGACCACAAACGTGTCGTGGAACTTCCGCTGAACGGGCGCAACTTCGCCCAGGCGGCCACGCTCATGCCCGGCGTTGTGTACGGTTCCGCGCGCATGGGCGTCGACGGCCAGCAGACTATTGGAACGCGCGCCATGCCCGGTCAGATCGTCGGTCTATCCGCCAATGGACAGCGCGACGCCAATCAGAACATCACCCTCGATGGCGTCTCGGCCACCGACGGCTTTAAGTCGTCCATGCTCTTCGTGCCCTCCGTCGAAGCGATCGAAGAATTCAAGATTCAAAGCGCCGTCTATTCCGCCGAGTACGGAATGAACTCCGGCGCGCAGGCCAATGTATCGATCAAAAGCGGCACTAACCGCTATCACGGCACCGGTTTTGAGTTTCTCCGCAATGACACCTTCGACGCACGCGGCTTTTTCCTCGCCCCTAATCAGCCGAAGAACAAGTTGCGGCGCAACCAGTTCGGCGGTCTCTTTTCCGGCCCCGTTATAAGGGACAAAACCTTCTTCCTGGTGAACTATGAAGGCCGCCGCGAGCGCCGCGGAACTCCCTCCAGAGCCACCGTTCCAACCGTCGCCATGCGCAGCGGCGATATGTCGGAGATCATCCGCCCCGGCAACCGCTGGTATCCGAACGATGCCAACCCCGCCGTCAATCGCGCTATCCGGCTTCCCGGCGATGCCGTTCCGTTCCCCAACAACATCATTCCCCGCACCCTCATCAATCCCGTCTCGCTGAATATTCTCACCGCCAAAAAGGGCTCTCCGCTGCCAGAGGGCGGCTTCATGCCCTTGCCCAACATGGACGACGTGGCCTTCGCCAACAGAGACCCCCAGAACCTTGCCGGCTCCACCGATCAGGAACTCGATTCGAACCAGTTCCTCACCCGCGTCGATCACCGCTTCAACGAAAACCACCGCCTCTTCGGCCGCTATGTCCTGGTGCCTTCCCGCTGGCTCAACCAGCCCCTCTTGCGCGTCAACCAGTTCACCACGCAGTTCCGCGCCCAGAACCTCGGCGTCGGCCACACCTGGATGGTCAACCCGCGTACGCTGAACGATCTCCGCGTCGGCTATAACCGCATTCGCGCCAATCAGGTCGCCTTTCAGACGAACACCGATTTCACCCATCGCGACCTCGGCCTCGACATGCGCGTGACCGGCGACGGCAACCGCGTTCTCACTCCCCGCGAAGAAGGCCTCCCCAACATCAACATCACATCGTTCTCCGGCATCGGCTCCGGTAACGTCACCTTCAACACTAACGAAACTATCGAAGTGGCCGATTCGGTCTCCATCAATCGAGGCCGCCATAACTTCAAATTCGGCGGCCAATGGCGTAGCAGTCCCGTAGTCAATGAAGCGTCCAACCAGCCTCGCGGGCAGATCACCTTCTCGCCCGACATCACCGGCATTCCCGACGCATTTTCCGCGTTTATGCTGGGCATTCCACTAAACGCTAATTCAGCCGAAGGCGTTCCCACCAATGACATGCACCAGAAGAAAGTCGGCCTCTATTGGCTGGATGACTGGAAGGCCACCTCGCGCCTCACCGTCAATTTCGGCGTCCGCTGGGATTGGTTTGGAACCGTCACCGACGCGGGCGGCCGCATTCGTAACCTGTCCTTTGCCGGCGCCGATGTCCGTACCGTGAACGGCGCCATCATCCCCCTCTTGGTTCCCGATCCTTTTGTCTCTAAAGCCCTCTACGACATCAACTGGAAGCAGATCATGCCCCGGCTTGGCATCGTCTACCGCTTCTCTGACCGCATGGTGCTCCGTACCGGCTCGGGACTTTTTTACTCGCCGCAGCAAACCAATAACTTCAACATACTCGGCCTGAATCCGCCCCTTTCCGGCTCCACTGTCTTCCAGAATGACCGGACCCGCCCCACCGCAACCATTCAAAATCCCTTCGCCGGCTCCCCTGTCGGCCGCGGTCCCGCGGCCCTCGTCATGCTCGGCTGGCTGCAAGCCGATCGCGACAACCGCTCCATGTATCTCAACAACAAAATCTGGCAATGGACCATGGAATTGGAACGTAGCTTCGGACAAAATTTCGTGACCGGAATCGCCTACGTCGGCAGCGCCGGATCCCATCTCGACATGCCTGTAATGAACTTCAACAACCCCGACCCAGGCCCCGCCGCGGTGCAAGGCCGGCGGCCCTACCAGTTCTACGCGGACTCCCGAAATCCAAATATATTGCTGCCGCTCGGCACCGTGCGCCGCCTCGAATCCTGGACCAATTCGAACTACCACGCCCTCCAACTTCGAGCGGAAAAACGCTACTCCCGCGGGCTGACCTTCACTGCATCCTTCAACTTTCAAAAGGCCATGTACATCGGCTATGGCGTCAATGAAGGTGGGCCCTACGGCAACTCCTTCACGCAAAATCCGCGCGACCGCCTGGCCGACTACGGCCGGTCGCAGATCGACCAGAAGTTCCGCTTCGTTCTTTCACAAATCTGGGAAATTCCTTGGCTCCGAACTGCCCCCGGCGTCAAAGGCTTAGTGCTCGGCGGATGGGCCATTAACGGCATTGTCCAGCTCACATCGGGGCTGCCGGTCACTGTCTCGCAAATCGGCGACTCGCAGAATACGGGGCCTTCCTCCTTCGCCCGCCCCCATATTGTGCCCGGCCAATCCGTCGGTCGCGTCTATGAAAGCCGCACTATTGAACGCTGGTTCAACACCGCCGCCTTCGTCCGCTCGAAGTGTAACGGCTGCGCCGGCGAGGGGATTTACGAAGGCCCGCTCGGTTACGGCAACGCGGGCGTGTCGCTCTTCGACGCGCCCGGCCAAAAGACCTGGGATTTCGCTCTGTTCAAGGAGTTCAAACCCCGGGAAGGCCACCGCATTCAGTTCCGTTATGAGGCCTTCAATTTCCTCAACACGCCGCAATTCAGCGCGCCTTCCCGTGCTCTCGGAGCCGCCGATTTCGGCCGCATCAACGGAACTGTTACTAACAATCGGGAAATGCAGCTCGGACTCAAGTACATCTTTTGAAAAGTCTTCCGCCGGGCCGCGCGAAACGCACCCGCTCCCCCTGTCGACGCGTGAACGCCGCGGAATCGCGGGCATTGCGACTTGCGCAACTGCCCTCGATAGCTTACTTTAGGGTTGTGACCAGCGATCAAAAAATCCTGCTGGACGAGGCAATCTGGGTGAATCCGCAGCGTATGAGCGGCGCTCCTTGCTTCCGGGGTACTCGTGTTCCCATTCAGAGCCTCATCGACTTTCTCGAAGATGGCGAAACGATCGACGAATTTATCAAACTTTACCCCTCCATTTCACGCCACCAAGTGATTGCAGTCCTTGACTTCGCCAATAGCCGGCTTCTCGAGTGCGCGTCCTCATTGACGAATGCGTAGACCCGCATGTCGCGTCGCTCCTCGGTGATGTTGAAGCCGCAACCGTTCACCAGCAAGGTTGGGACAAGCTCCAAGACGGCCCACTATTAACCGTCGCTCAGAAAGATGGTCAGGTTCGGGGGGCCAGGCGGTTCTTGCGCCAGAGTACAAGTAGTGAATGAGAGGGCCAGCAACAAAGGTAGTTTCATACTGGCGTATGCGTAAAAAGTCGGCGGTTATATGAAAATTTCTGGCGGATCGCCATGGTCAGCTTAGGGCTGTCCGGCCGGAAAACGTCATTGATCCCGCTGGCAGTTCCAAGCGCATCCGTTCCCCGATGAACTCGGCAAATGGCCTGATGTCGTTGTCAACGCTTGCACGGTCCAGCGCCGCCAGATACGGTACCCGGTCGTCCACGCGAATGATCGTCCACGGATAACCGCCCGAAGCCAACATAGCATTCATCAGAAACCGCGCCACACGTCCGTTCCCGTCTGGAAAAGGATGAATATATCCCAGCATCCAATGTCCCAGCACGGCGCGCACGCCGGCGTCCGTCTCATTCTCCAGCAAATCGAACAATACCGGCATCGCGTCGCGGACCGCTTCCCACCGCGGCGGGACGTACCGCGACCCCCGCAGATACACCGGCTCATTGCGGTACCCCGCCAACGCCCCCGGACCGATCATCCCGGCAATCACGCACGGCTGAAACATCTCCCGGTACCAGACTCGATGCTCGTCCCGGACCACTTTCCCCGCGTTCGATCCCCCGATAATGGCTGCCACATCGCCCTTCACCACTCGAAAAGCCTGCCAATACCCGCGCGCCGCCAGCGCATCGCGATTCTCCCGGTCGGCACTGTGATTCTCCGTATTCCAATTGCCCTCCCGTACGCGCTCTATCAACTCCGGCGTCACCGTATATCCCTCAATGGAAAGTGAATGGTACGCGTCATTGCGGTACGTCTCGTCGATCACCCGCAGATAGTTCTCCGTATCCCCGGGAAGGCCGGGCGCCTCCGGGAAAATGTCCAATACCTTTGGCCGCATTGAGCCCCACAACGTCCGGATTCGTCCGGCAATCGGTGGCTCGGCTGACACCGCCGGGGCGGTCAGCCGTTCTCCACCAAACGGATCGCTCTCCCTTACCTCGTACCCGGCGGCTTTCATCGTATCGACGATTTCATCCGCTACCGCCCCCCGGTTAACTGCTCGCAATGCTCCCGCCAACCGCCCCGCGACAACCGAATGGCCGCCGTCAAGAAGTCGCCGTATTATCTCCGATGCGTCGCCAATACAAGTTAATGTTGTTCTAATCTCGATTGGATGGCGAGTGAAAAATGCTTCCGAAACCCGAATCAATGCGGACTCTGGTACGATAACCCGCATTCTGTCCCGCACTGCCAGGTCGGTAGCCTCCGGCATTCGCGGCACTTTCAAATCGTACATTGATGTGCCAAACTGCAGATCCACACGGTTGTTCGCCCCCTTCAGACTATTGATCACTACCTGCGTGGGAATCACCGTGTTCTCCCCATACAACAGAAGCGATTGTTCCGCCGAAAGGTGCCACTCGTCGCCGAAGCGTTCCTCACAATATTGTCCGCAAAACTCCCAAAAAGACGCGTACCACGACGTGCTATCGCCGTCTTGGCTACTCGGGCTGGCGGAGATAAGCCAGCCCTTCATCACCTCTCGCAGAAATCCGTTCCGCACCAGGCGCTCCCGGTCGGCGCGGCGCAGCGCCTTCGATTGGAAGACTCGCTGGCCGTTCTTCTGAAGTGCTTTCAGAGCGCTTGCCTCAAGGCAGTGTGGTACCAGTTCGTCATTCTTAGCCTCGTCGGTAATGCCTGGCTGTTCCGCCAACATTACGTTGTACGGTGCTCGGAAGGCGGCTACTTCATGTCCCAATCAAGGTGCGGGGAACTGGCGGAGAATAAGGAAGCGGCACAGGAAGTGGCTCGGCAAGAGATGATGGCGCAGAATCAGGACTTGTTCAACTCAGTGGAATAAAAATGCTCGCTAGTTACTCGTATTAGTCCCCGGTTCAGTACAAATTACTTGTCCCGGCCTATCTACAAATTCATCCATACACGAGCCTAAATTGTAAGAGTTCTTGGCGGCATCACTATAGGTAATTTGGAATCGATGTCGTACAACTCTGATTTCCTTTTCATCGGAACTCTGCTGAAGTTGCGCTGCGACCTTACTAATTGCTTCAATACTTGGGCGTGGCAAACTGCTACCTTGAATGTCACCCACTGGAATTGATTTCCACCAAAGAATGCCACTTTGCTTTTCAGTCACACGGCGAAATTCCACCGCTTTGTCAGTTCTCAGATACCCCATCTCAATCCGATGAACCGACTTAGGTTCAAAAGCGGTAGTTTTCCCTGAATTCTTAACTGTAAAGTGCGGATAAAACTGCGTTTTAAAGCCTATTTTGATAATTTCGAGGAATGGACGCTGTTGTTTCCACAGATTTCTCTCCTGCGTGCGACGATTGAAATCATTGGCAAACCATGTCACGCCCGCCGATATTAGAGCAGCAGCAATCGTCAGAAGAATGGCATATCGCTTATACCACGGCTCCGGCATAACAACAGGTGGAGTCATCGCCTTCGGAGGTATAGTATTTGAGACTGTCTTGGGCTTTGATTTGCGACTTTTGCTCATCTTAACGTTCTTAAGTAAATTCATGCTGCCACACAACAATAATTAAACGGCTGGCGTCCTACCGCCGACATCAATGCCAACCGTTAGTGCTTCCCTAGTCGCTTCGTCTGCTGTTCAAAATAATCCGCCACCGTATTAGCGATAGTATTTATGGATTCTTCATGCCTCTCCAAAGCCTGAAGTATTACAGCTTGAGACTTTATCAACTCCTCTACTTCCTCTCTATCCTTGCCATGAGCCTCATCTGTCATGTCTAATTGTGTCTGTATCAGATCTACGGCTTTGATGAGTGCCGTAACATTATCCGACAACGGCACCATTGCCTCAAACGTCTTAGAATATGTTTCTAATGCCCTTGCTGTCTTCTGATGGCCTTCAAGTAATACGTTGATGACCTGTAGCATGCCCTCAACATTCTTGTTCAAGGTATTGAAATGTTCGTCAGAAACCATTTAACCTTTGTACCCTGTCCCCTTGCCGTTTGCAAGGGGTGAGTATTAAAATGAGGCACCCCATCATGCTTGAAACGAAAGTCTGCCGATACTGCAAGTCGGAAGTACCGAAAGACGCCATCACCTGCAAGTTTTGTACGAAGGACATCGGACCTGGCTCGGCCCTGAAAGAAACGGGGCAAGCGATACAGGGCTGTGGTGCCATTTTGACGCTCCTTATTACAGTGCCGATTGTTCTCTTTTTCCTATTCGCTAAATCCTGCTGACCTTGTGCCCTCGGGCTACCCCCGAGTTCATAAGGAGGAAAATGTGCCTGATAAATATCTCGCATACCGAAACGTGCCTTTCCCCGTGGTCGCCACGGCGCTCGGCATTGACGTTAACCAGTATCGGCGCAGCAAAGACGAGTTCGTCGGAGCCTGCCCGATTCACCAGAGCAAAACCAACAAGAACTGCTTCCGCTATCACGACGATGGCCGGTACAATTGCTTCTCGCAGTGCTGTAAGGGCAAAGGCGCTCTTGATTTCACGAGAGCCGTCCGCCAATGCTCATTTACTGAAGCTGTAGCCTTCCTGGAGCCGCTTATCGGCCAAGGGACGGCCAAGGAGGCGGCCAATGAAAAAAGCTCCGTCATGGGGCATTCTGAGGCGTCGGGTGAACTGAAACCCTTTGTCGGCAAATATGAAAAGTTTGCCAAGCCCTCGGCCTGGCTACAGGCTCGCTGCCCGGATGAAGCGGTCTTGAAGCGATTTGGTGTTTTCTATTACGAGAACAACGCCCTCAAGTCGGCGGTTAATGGCCACGTTCTCCTTCCCATACGGGATCTGGACGGCGTGTGCTATGGCTACTTAGCTCGCAATATCGGAGAGGTGACGGACACTACTCCAAAGTATAGGTTGCCCGCCCAATTACCGAAGAGCCGCTTTCTTTTTGGTTCTGACCAACTTCATACTTTCGGGACTCTTCCATTGAAGTACGTTTTCCTTGTTGAATCCCCACTATGCTGTCTACACTTCGCTTCTCTCGGGATTCCCTGTGTTGCGGCGTATGGCTGGGCCGTGTCAGACCAACAACTAGACATTCTTTGCCAGGTTGCTCGCGGTGTAGTCTACATAGCAGACAAGAACAAGTTTGAAGACAGCCGTCCACAAGCTGCTCGTATTGCCGCTCGCCTATGGGTGAAAGCCCCGCCGTTACCGGAGGGTGTGGAAGATCCTGAACAGCTTGACCGTGAGGCAATACTGGCGCTGCTGCGTTAAGCACAGCGTTGTAGTGTTTGTTATCACCGCTGCCTTCGCCTCGGCTATTGCTTGCATGTCGCTGTCGGTCACCTGGCCAACAGCCTAGTGGTAAAACTTGGCAAACTGAATTAACTCTTCGGACACTTTGGCTTCTAGTATGGGGTCACGCATATGGGTGTGGGGTTAAGGTTAGCTAGGAGGCGGCAGTGATTGGCCTGCCGCCTGCCTCTCAGGGATAGTTTCCGGGCAAAAAGAATACTTAGGCGGGTTTAATTAAACCACTGGCTCAAACAAATACGGGGTACCACATTGATCAGGGTACGCCGTATATGTCCCGTCGCGCCAATCGCGAATAACGTGACCGTTGTTCATATACCCAGTGCATGGCAACAGTTCATCATCGAACTCTCTCCATGCGGGCGGACAGCGATACGGCAAGTTTTTGGTGGGGTTTACGCATCACGACGGACCTATCCAAGTTTATTGCGTTGCACCAACACAAGTCAATAATGTCAATCAGAAACAAGTAAATTGTGTTGTATTAATACGAGTCTATTATGCTGTATCAACGCAAGTCGATTGCGCTTCATCGTCCACCTCTAACCAACACGTCTGCCCTGACCGGAACCAGCGGCACCCGAACAGATCCCGCCGTCCACCCAAACAAACAACCGGTAATTGGCCCGCAAATTCGCCCCTGGCACGGCCCCATCCCGCACCGCGTCTGGAGTTTAGCCTCACGCCATTCGCGATAAGGCCGCAACGTCTCATACGACACATCTTCACACCGGCAGACCACCGTCCCAGGCTCCGCCAAATCAAAGAGCCGCGGATCCAAGTCAAACGCCGCCGCCAAGTCCCTCACGAAAGCGCCCGTACGCGTCCGCCGCCGAACAGCCTGCCCGGTTGCCGCCGATCCCGCCCGCTCCCCCTCCTCCAGAGCCTTGTCTAATCCCCCAATCC
>Ga0163151_10003147_pt1 | contig 24175 bp, 19 predicted proteins | sample OliLakLV19MP5IB2_FD_145596 | JGI IMG/M metagenome (GOLD analysis project Ga0163151, IMG submission 145596) | Freshwater microbial mat bacterial communities from Lake Vanda, McMurdo Dry Valleys, Antarctica - Oligotrophic Lake LV.19.MP5.IB-2 | ecosystem: Environmental > Aquatic > Freshwater >...
CTTTCGCACCATTACATGTGGATTTTGAGTTGGGACTTTCGGCGACCGGTATCAGAAACTACAAGCGTTGCCCGTTTGTTTATCTGACTCAAAATGTTTTGCGTTTGGCCGACCGTAAACCTTTTGATTTAGATTTGGACTCAATGGAAATGGGAAAGCTACTTCATAGAGTTTTAGAAACTGTGGTGACTCATCCGTTTACTGAAAATTACACTTCAGAGGAACTTGATCAGATCATCGCGAATTCGGTTGCTGATGTGGGAGTTGTTTTTTTGGATCCTAAGCTTGGCCAATATTTTCAAGCTGAATTAAAAAAAACCACCATCGGTTTTTTGAAAAAAGAATATGCGCTTCGGCAGAAATTTCCGGAATTAAGCACGCTTGCTAAAGAAGTTCAGTTTAAAGCCTATATCGATTCTGAATCTGGCGATTTTAGTATTGTTCCTAAACTCCAATCCCGAGGGGCCTCCTTTAAATGTGAGGGTTTTGTTGATCGAATAGACGAAAACAAATGTAGAGAGGTTTCAATTATTGATTACAAAAGTAGTGGTTATAATTTGAAAACACTAGGGTCCTGGATTAAGGATTCTGAGCTGCAGTTGCCTATTTATGCTATGGCCGTAGAACAAGGCCTAACCGAGTTGGGACCACGAGAGGTAATTTCGGCACATTACTGTGTTGTTAAAGACGATGATCGCAACATTGGCTTTAAGATTATTGAAAAATCGGGCACGCTTTATGACTGTGAAGATAAAAAAAGAAACAAACTTGAGTTGAGTAAAAAGAAAGACTTATTTGTTGAGACAAAAAAACAGCTGAAGCATTACGCTAATGAAATGGGTTCAGGTCACTTTGCGCCCCTGCCCGAAGATGAAAAAAAATGTAATGAATGTCGTTGGAGGTTGGTATGCCGAGCACCGCACCTCCTCTAAAAAAACAAGTACTAAACACGATTGTAAGAGCTGGGGCGGGCGCTGGCAAGACGACAGAACTGGTGCGCCGAGCCTTTGAGTTTGCCACAAAATTCAAGAGCGAAAATGGGGTGTTCCCAAGACTAGTGATTTGTACCTATACTCGCAAGGCCACTCAAGAACTTCGAGAACGGATGATGGCAAAGGCCTGTGAAATCGGCGACTGGGCACTTCTTAAGTACTTTAGTTCATCCCAGGTTCATATTTCTACAATTCACGGTATTTTATCACTTTTTTTGGGCCGATACGGATTTCGCATCGGGCTTGATCCTAGATATAAGATAATTGACGACAGCAGGGCATTTCAAGTTGCCAAAGACTTAGTGAGGAATATCTACTCCAAAGATACTTTCTCTGAAGAAGAAAAAAGTTTGCTACTGAAAAATTTGGGTGTCAATAAAATGGCAGAAATCAGTCTTCGGTATTACGAAGCTGTCTTGTCCTCACCCGAATTTAAGCCACACGATGCAAACTCCTTAAGACAAACGCTTAAGGAGTTCGAAGCCCAACTGCTTGCTGATCTTGAGAGATTGAAATCAGAGTGGCAGGAACTCTCAGTTCCCACTGAAAACCGGGTGACCGTAAACGGAGTTTTAGAAAGTATTATGGCGCTTAACGCGGTTGTGCAAAACCAAGGTTTGCTTGAGGGACGAGAATTCTTGTTAGAAGTTTTAAACAATAGTCCACGTTTGAGTTTTGGCAAAAATAAAGAATTATTTTTAGAAGTTATAGAGAGCATTAAAGACTTTAAAGAGGGTTTAAAAAAGTTACTTGAAAAGCCAGCTTTTGATAAATCTCAGATTGAAAGTTCCGCACAGATATTTTCACTTTGTGAAATCTTTTTTAAAGAATTCGTAGCTAGTTATAAAGAAAAAAAGATATCGCTGGGCCAAATTCAAATCAACGATCTGGAGCTTTTTTCTTTGGAATGTATTAGATCCCATCCTGAAACCGCGCAGTTATTTTCGACTGAGTGGGATTACTGGTTGATCGATGAATATCAAGATACCAGCCCAATTCAAGTGGAACTTTTGAATCATCTCGTTGGCAAAAATCCGCACTTTGTGGTGGGCGATCCTCAGCAGAGTATTTATTTGTTTCGCGGTGCTCGGGCAGAGGTTTTTGCAGCCAAAGAAAAATCGATAGAGGCCAACGGTGGAGAAAGGCTTGTATTATCAAAAAACTATCGCTCGCAGAAAAATCTTGTGCATTTTTTCAACAAGCTTTTCCACAAAGGGGACGCGGCTTTTACTAAGTTAGAACCTATGCGTGAGGGTGTTTTAGGATCAGAGCCAGACGTGAGTGTGAGTCTTCCCTCCAAGGGCCAGGAGTATTTGGCCCTAACCCATCACGTAAAAATACTTTTGAGTAGGGGTGTGCCGCCAGAGGAAATTTGTATTTTAGCGCGTGACAACAAGACTCTAAAGCTGGCTGCCAAAAATCTTTCGCGCGCCAATGTGCCGAGCCTACTTCACTCGGCATCGGGATTTTATGAGAGACGCGAGATCTTAGACGCTTTGGCGTTTCTAAAATTTATTTTGAATCCTTATGACGATGTAAATCTTGTTCAGCTCTTAAGATCTCCTTGGTTCTATCTCGACGACAATATCATTGTTAGTGTGCTCAGACCTAAAGGGTCGGACAAAAAAGGAACCAAAGACGCGAACTCGGCCTGGGAAAAACTGGTTCAGGCGCCAGTAAGCCGAGAAGAATCCCCCATTTTGAAACTTGGTGAAATTTTGACTCGTCGAGACACCCTTGCCCTTTCATCATTATTTCGCAGATGTTTGTTAGACTTAGGTTTTTTTGATTTTGCTCAAAAACAAGATATCACAGGACGAAGAGAGGCCAACCTTTGGAAATTTATTTTAAATCTCGAACGCGAGTCACGAGAGCCGGGTTTTAATTTTATTGATTTTGTCACTCAATCAGAGCGCGAGATTGATTTAGAGAGCGCTATGGAACAGGATGCCGTTAGCGCACGCGAAGTCACGCGAGTTAATTTAATGACGGTCCATCAATCCAAAGGCCTGGAGTTTTCTCATGTAATATTACTCGATATTCATCGCGAGCCGAATTTAACAAAGTGGCTGCCGATGAGTTTTGATGAGGACTTAAAACGATTTAGTCTGTCGCTAATAAATGCCGAGACTAATGAAAGAGATTCTTCTTTAGGCTGCTTGCGCTGGGTAAAGAGACTTGCTGTACGCGAGAAGGAAGAGTTCAGACGATTACTTTATGTGGCTCTTACGAGGGCGGAAAAAAATCTGATCCTCATTGGACATCCAGTATTTGAAAAAGAATCATGGGGAAGTCAGATCCCGTGGGATCTGACGGTTGGTGAGCATGAGATGCAAGGGTTTAAGTACCGTGTAGAAAACGGCCCATGGGCTAATGAACAACTGGCAGCTAGTATAGATATTCCGGTAAAAGTACGGGAGAAATATAACACGGAAGACAAACTGATAAACTCCGTGGTTTCGGTAAGTGAAATTGTGAAAAAAGATTTTAAGGCCAATAGTAGTCTGGATTTGTCCCGAAATTATATTTTGAATCGGGCGGTAAGTATTAGCACGGGAATTCAGGTTCATAGAATGTTGGAGCTGTTACGCTACTCTCCAGAGGGAATAAATAAAATCGTTATTCAAAAAATGTTTCCCAAGAGGGCCGAGGATATTATTTCATGTCTTGATTATATAAAAAAATTAGATACCCCGCCCATGATGAAGATATTAGAAACTGGTTTTGCTGAGTGGGGCTACCTCTTTAGGGACGGCGACAAGGTGATTGAAGGGCAAATTGATTTGTGGGGTGAAGTAGGTGCCGAGGTTTGGATCATAGATTATAAAACCGGAAGTTCCGAGTATAAAGAAACCGCGAAGCACCAACTACAAGAGTACGCGCGCGCTCTTAGGGCTTATGGCGTCACCAAATCGATTCGTTTGGCGGCGGTTTATCCTATGACCAAGGAATTCGAAGTTTGGGAAGGGTAAGGAAGAAATTCACTCCATTTTATTAAATGCCATTTCGGCAGTACCCAGTGGGCCGGAGAGTGTAATTTTACTCGGTGCTGATTGCACGACCGAAACAGGAACACGAAATTTAATTGTGTAAGGCGTGCTCCAGCGATTGTGGTAGGGGTAAAGCCGCATTAGTTCAGTGGGATGCTCTGTATTTTTGATAACGGCTCCTTCGTATCGGCGGCCCCCGGCTTCTAAATAGACTGTCCAGATTGATCCTTTTTTTGCGAGATTATTATCTTTATTGGCAGGAGTAAAAAAACTCAAGAATACATAAGTGTCATAGCTCAGCTCTTGTAAGGTTTTTTCTAACTCGCTGTTGAGTTTATCAGACGACCAGCTTGAGTACTGCGCTTGAAATCTCACGCGGGCCTCGGACATCTCTGTATTGAGTAGGGTTGCATTAAATTCGTAGGCATTATAGAACCCGCTATAGTAGACGTCTTTTACGGACCATTTTTCTACAATTTTAGTGTATTTCGCGGGGTCAAATTCATGGCGAAATGTTTTTTCGTCTTCAGCAATTTTGGGTTCGGATGAACAAGCCGAGAGAATTACTGAAAAAAGCATCAGCATTAGTAAGATTTTTTTCATATTTTCTCCAAGAAGCCAGACAAAAAGTGATTGAGATCAGAATACACCAAAGGCCTCCCCACTTCGTTAAAAATTTCGTGATAGTAATCTTTGTAGAGCTTAAGGTCCTTGCGTTGAGATCCTACGCGTTCAAAAAATCGCTCAGAGGCTTTCACGCTGGTAATTAAATCCTCCCCAGCCAGTTGTGTAAGCAGCGGCATTTGAATTTTGGAGGCGTGGAGCATAGCGTAGTCCATTGTTTCGATCATGCTCAGATAAAGTGAAATTGAGATTCGGTCATGGCGAAGTGGATCGGAGGCATAGGAGCGATAGATCTGTTCGTCGTGAGTTAGATGCTCATAAATAATTTCATTATTTAAAGTAAGACTAGGGATAAATCGGTGGATCAGTTTTGCGGCCATATCTTTAAACTGAGGTACAGCTAAGGCAATTCCAAGGAGAGGAGAGCTAAGAGAAAGGGCGCGAGTTCCCATATCACCAAAATCAATGACGGCTTGAATAGAAATTAAACCACCAGTAGAGTGTCCCAAAAGAAAGAGCGGTTCATGAACTTTGACCTTGGTTTTTAAATGATTAACAAGTTCATTGAGATCTTTCGAAAACTCACCAAAATGTTTGACATAGCCGCGCTTTCCTTCCGAGCGGCCATGTCCGCGCAAATCCCAGCCGATTAAGCTCCAGTTGAAAGGGGCTAGACCTTCAGCCAATCGATTGTAGCACTCAGAGTGTTCTGCCAGGCCATGGGTTACTAAAATCGTGCCCTTGGGTGAATCGACATCCCATGTTTGAAAGAAGAGTTCGGTTCCATCATAGCCGCGAAAGGTGCCTTCTGTACGATTCATGCAATTTAATTCTTAGCCTAAAAGGTAGGAGGGTCAAGACTCATTGTCCTTTTCAAAATTTTGAATTAGTATAGAAAAAACATGAAGAAAACAACCTTGACCTTAGTCAGTCTCATCCTCGCCTCAGTCTTTGCAGCGCCGCGGGTTTATGCCCAAAACGAAAACCGAAAAGACAATGCTGAGATTGGGCAAAATGTTGGCTCGGAGTGGGGATTTCATTTGGGTAGTTTTTTGCCCAATCAGATTGATGGCATCACCGAAATTTTACCCATGTGGGGATTGCGCTATGGTTTTAAAACAAAGCGAGGATTTATTGAGGCTGGTGCTGATTTTTCAAAGGCAATGGGGACTCGGTTCTCATCACTTTCTCTCGGTGTTCGCGGCGATATCCCTGTTCAATCATTAGTGGGTCACGTCTCTTTGGGGTTGGATATCCATCAAGTAATACCGCCAGATACTGAGCACACTACATATTTAGGTGGTGGGCATGTTGGTGGCGGAATTATGGCGCTGGTTGGTGGCGACGTGTGGTTTCGCACAGATATGAAATTTAACTTTAACCCCGGCACCAGCCTTTACATTGGCTTCGGCTTTATTTTCAGGTTTCCGGAAGGCACCGACGCCGACGGTGGTGGGCGTCCACCAGAGTGAATTCGCGATTAGGGGCTGGCACTTTACGAGAAATCACAAAATATAATGAATGCCGACGGACTCTCTTCGAGCGAGAGCCGCGCGAACCATGAGCACAGCCACAAGCGCCAGATTCCTCAATTCTAAAATATCTTTATGAAGTGGGTAGTTCCAATAGTAATGATTTACTTCTTGTGAAATATCTTCGAGACGTTTTTCAGCACGAATCAAACGTTGCGTAGTGCGCACTATTCCCATGTAATTCCACATCAAAGTTCTGATTTCTTGCCAGAGGTGACGAATAACTATCATCTCGGTGCGATCCGGTGAGGGCGGAATCTCCCAATTTTTCGCCACAAGTGGCGAAATCTCAAACTCCGACCAATGTTCCTTAAGATATCCCGAGGTGTTGTGTGCAGTCGCGAGACACTCTAATAAAGAATTCGAAGCCAAGCGATTAGCGCCATGTAGTCCGTTACAACCCGTTTCCCCAATTGAAAAAAGACTTTTGATCTCAGTTGCTCCTGTAATATCCGTAACTACGCCGCCACATAGATAGTGAGCAGCTGGGACTACGGGGATAGGTTGAGTGGTTATGTCGATCCCATAATTCAAACACTGTTTGTAAATAAACGGAAATCGCTCTTTAATGAACTTAGGATCCTTATGAGAAATATCTAAATACACGCAAGGGTGCCCCGATTTTTTAATTTCTGCATCCATCGAACGAGCCACAATGTCTCGGGGCGCCAAGTTGCCCATCGGGTGCGCGTTCAGCATAAATTCTTCACGGCTAAAATTCACTAGTTTAGCGCCTTCACCACGTAGAGTTTCTGATAACAAAAAATTTCTGGCTTCGGGATGAAAAAGGCAAGTAGGATGAAATTGCATGAATTCCAGATTGGTTACTCTGGCCCCGGCTCGGTAAGCCATGGCGATACCATCGCCCGTGGCTCCACTCCAATTGGATGTATAAAGGTAAACTTTGCCCGCGCCGCCCGTGGCAAGGACAGTCACCTTGGCCTTGATAGCTATTACTCGTTGATTCTCCATATCGTAAACGTAACTACCGATACAAGTATTGGGTAAAATTGATAAGGGATTTAATTTTCTTGAAGTTAATAAATCTATGGCCATATGATTTTGCAAAACCTGAATGCGAGAATTTTCTTGAGTCTTTTTTAACAGTGCGGCGTGGACGGTACTTCCTGTTTGGTCTTTAATATGTAGAATGCGGTTTTCTTGATGTCCACCCTCACGGCCCAAATCAAAATCAAATGTCACACCCCAATTTACCAAATCACGAATGCGAGCAGGTGCCTGGCGTACAATATTCTCAACTGTCTCGCGTCGACACAATCCTGCACCGGCGTCTAAAGTATCTTGTACATGCTTTTCAAAGGAATCAGTTTCAGTTATGACTGCGGCGATTCCGCCTTGAGCTAGGGCAGAACTCGAAAGGGTAGCCTCATCTTTAGAGAGTAAGATTACATTAAATTGGTCAGCCATTTTTAAGGAGAGAGTGAGACCGGCAGCCCCCGAGCCAATAATTAAAATGTCAGTTGAGATTGATTCCACTAGGTGCACGGCTGTTCAAAGACTAATAGGCGTTTTTCTCGAGTGGAGAGATCCTCATACTCATAGCAGCGTGTGAAGTCCGACCGAAGCTCGCTGTCACTCTCAAAAGGGGGACACTCAATATATTTTTCAGGATTAAATGTGTCATTATATTTTTTTTCTTCTATTTTAAAGTGGCCATTAGTTTTAATCGCCATTTGAAGTGTTGCCGACCCTCCTTCAGATGCAATGGGATAATCAATAAGAATACTTTCGCCAGCGACCGCCAGCGGAACTTCGTCAATGGGCAGCAGCCAGCTGCGAGCGATTTTTTGCTCTCTAACTTCAAGGGCCTTGCCAAGGGCAAAGGGTTTACCGCCTGGATCTGACAATGTCCCGGCAAAGACGGTTTTAATTTTGCCGCAAGGGTGGGGACCCAATTTATAATCGGTCACGGAATCTTCGCCTTCGCCCCAGATAATAATGGGCACGCCAAAATTTGCGCGGTAGCCATCTACTTGCGAAGCTATGGGTTTTTTCCAATCAACCTCTGATTTTAAAAAAGTCTCCCACTTCTTCGCTTGTTCCCCAAAATTTCCACCCATATAATCATTTTCGTGTTGGGTTTCTGTACTTTCTGCCGGAATGCTGCCTTCTATTGGGGCGCTCTTTATTTCAATATCAGAGACTGTTTTGTTAGAATTATTTTTAAGCTTACTTATCAATACTGGCAACGACGCCAAGACTAAGAAGCCAATGAACAGAGTGAGAAGAAACTTACGGTTTATGCGCATCATACGGACCAAAGGCTAAAGCATTTCGCTTAAATTGGGAGTTTTTTTAGAGGTTAACTCGCATTGTCATGGACTGAGGACTTGATTATATAGAGACCCCCTACCTACAATTAACTGAGAGTGAAGACTAAGGAAGTCATACATTTTGAGGGCAAGGATGCGTAATCAAAAGACACAGGCTTTCGTCCTGGTTTCAATAATTATATTTGCGGCGTTAGTGTTTGTTTACCGAACGACACACTATTGGCAAAATATGGAGCGCCAAACAATCAAAGATTCGCTGTCCTCTCAATTGGTGGTCTTGGCCACTAACATCGAGCAGCTTTCGAGCGATTGGGTCAATCTCGTAAAGTCGAGTGCAGTCAATGAACAGATTATATTTCGTGGTAATGTAGCCAAGAGTGAATCTGGAAATTGGCAAATCAAAGATTCTAAGGGCGATCGCAATGAGGGGCTTGAGTTCGTAAAGCAAATTCATTGGGAAAAGGTAGGGCCCCAAATTCAATGGATCGCGCGATCAAATGGCCAAGGCGAGGCCATGGTGGGCTTAGTGTTGCCAGATGTTATCGCCGGCCAGTTTTTAGTGGGAGTAATCGATAGCCCATTTAAGGATCTAACATCTCTTTATAAGGGTTCATTTTCTTCTATCTTTGTCTTGGACAAAAAACTCTCGTTGGTGGGTCATAGTAAAGAGGGATATGTTGGTACCCGGTACGATTTTGGAAAATCAAATGGCTTTGTAAAAAATCACGCCACCACTTTTATCGAATCAAAAGACGGGCGTGGACTTTCAAATTTCACAGGTACGTTTCAATTACCCGAGCTCAATTTAATAATGGGCGCCTCAATTGCCAAAAAATTTGTGCTCTTACAATATGTGCAATGGCTCTTCGAGGTGATTGCTTTTATTTTAGCTGCTACGGGAATATTAACTTGGTGGATGATGAGACGTCCTCAAGAGCTTGTGCGCACACAATCGGTAGCTCCCATGGCGGACCGTGGAGGGCACGAAATATTGAAAAATCTTTCGGGGGCACTGTCGGAACAGCTGAGCGGGCCTATCGATCATTTATTGTCCTACTTTAGGCTTTTAAAATCTAAAGAGGGAAAAGAAAATAGAAGCGTTGATGCCAAGGATTTGGCTGATGTTGAACGTGAATCCGAAAAAATTCGTGAGGTAGTAGATACCCTTCAAACGGTGGGACGTCCCACCTCTGGTAGAAAAGAGCCTGTAAATCTTGAGCAAATGTTAAAAGTGATGATGGTTGAAATAAAAACTGAAGCCGTCAAATTAGGTATTGATTTCAGCGACAGCCTTTTACCAGTCGGAGACATTGTGGCCAATAGTTCGCAGATTCGCTCGCTCATTCACTCTTTAAAAAAGATGGCGTTTTTTAATGTGAGATTTGAAAAACAAAAAAGAATTTCAATGGATCTAAAGGGTATTGGCAACAGGTTGCAACTTACGGTGACTGACAATGGGCCCAAAAGAAACGTTGGTCTCGAAGATGTTCTAGCTGAACCAGCCTATTATGATCAAATGGGGCTTTCCATTCCTTTGGTTCATTCAATTGTCAAAGTTTATGCTGGGACTTTAGATATCAAATCTGATAATTCAATGGGTAACTCTATTATTATAACGCTGCCAACAGACGGTTCAAAACCAGTATCAGCACAAATGCAGATGGAGCGCGCGACCGAAATAAAAGCCAGATATCGTGACCTTCGTGCCCAGCTCCCAGAGATCAAAATTAGACCCCCCAAAGTAAGGACGCTTGAGTCATGAGCCAAAACGTCAAATCACAATTCCAAATATATTTTATTGGCGAAAATTCAATATGGAATCAACAGTTAGCGAGCGAAATAGAGCGAGCCCATCTAAAAATTGCTAAATTTAAGCAGGCCGAGCAAGTATTTAAAGTTTTGTACAAGAGTCCACCTCATATTGTCATTGTAGATTTCGATTCTCTTGATTTAACGGCTCAAGAATATTTGGCCCGTTTTTCTGAACTAAGCCCCGAGACACTTCATGTTGCTGTTTTAGGGGATGCTTGGTCTTCAAGATCGACCTCCATTTTAAGCGCTGGTTTTTATCAGGTTTTATTTAAAGACGTGCAAGATCCCAGTAGTGCTTTTTACTCTGTTGATCGCGCGCTTGAACGAATTTATTTACAATACCATATCGAACAACTGGGTGAGGACACCACGGCAAAGGTAAGTGAACTGGAAGCCGTCATTCACGCCAGGGATAGCAAGCTTGAAGAGTTTACTAAAAGTGGCATAAAGTCGCAGCGCCAAGAAGAAGAGTATTTCAACAAGCTTCGATCACTACAAACAAAAATTGGTCAGTTAGAACTAGAGTGCGAAGAATCTGAAGGCAAAACTCAGAGATACATTGGCGATTACTTAAAAATTAAGTCTGAAAAAGACAGCCTCGCAGAAAAATTAAAAGTCGAGCAGGCAAAATCTGGTGTAGGACGAATTAGTTATTCGGGACTTGTTAGTTCTCTGATAAAAAGCCACACAGTAGAAGAGGCGACACAGGACTGGCTAAATAAAGCGAATTTGTTGTTTTCTGGCGTACGGGCTGCTTTTTTTAAGTATGTGCCAGGGCACCCCTACCTCATGTTAACTCAATGTTCCGGAATGGAATTGGAAAGTGTGCGCGGTGTGGGTGTCAACCTTACGGGTTTAAGTCCACTCGAGCAAAAATCATTTTATTCGCACACTCGATTTTTGATGGCCCTGAAAGATCTCCTTAAGGGCGCCTTTAATTCCGACGGTTTTGAGTATAGAGAAATCATCTCTGATCGCGGGGTTTTGGGGATTGTGGTTGTATTTAAGACACTCGAGCATGAGCGCGAAAAAATATTTTTTAATGATTCTGTAGAAATTTTAAATATTGTAGTTCATAGGAATAGTCTAGCCTTTAGAGTTCATGAATCTGATTTTAGAGATGAGCTTACGGAATTAAGAACACATAGAGCGTTAGCCGCCACGGTTGAGCTAGAGGTTTCAAGAGCTCGCCGAATTGAAAAGCCGGTATCGCTGCTTTATGTTCATATAGATAAGTTCGAGAAGCTCACACAAAACCGAGACACTAATGACATCGATAAATTGGTCAAAATGGTGGCCCTGCTACTTAAGAAGAGCAGCCGCATGAATGACTTTCTATTTAGAGTAGATCGTGGAGATTTCGTGGCGGTTCTTCCTCATACCGATCGCCAAGGAGCGGCAATTAAAGCTGAAATTCTCAGAAAATTAGTCGAAGGGTCTCGACAAGTAACAGTTAGCGTAGGAGTAAGTGAATACCCAGCTATTTGTCGCGATGCCGATCAATTAATTTCTGCCGCTGACGAAGCTATGTATGATGTGGCTGAAGAAGGTGGCAATCAAGTTTGTGTGGCGACTACGCTAGAAGAAGATGTTAAAAGCCGAGAGTTATCCGAAATGCAAGAACAGCAATGACATGGCATTTAGACCAACGATTGCGGATATCTCATTAAAAAATCTAATTCACAATTACAAGTTAATTTGTAAAACGCTTCCTAAGAGCTCCTTTGTTTGCCCTATGATCAAGGCCAATGCCTATGGGCACGGTGACAAAGAGGTCGCCAGAGCGCTGTCTAAAGCTGGCGCCAAAAAATTTGGTGTGTGTCTGATTGAGGAGGCGGTAAAGCTTCGTGATTCAAAAATTAGCTCAGAAATTTTGACTTTTGATATTTTTGATAGAGAGGGGGCGAAAGCAGTGGTGGACTATAATTTGTCACCGGCGCTATCTTCTTGGGATCAGTTAGCGGCTCTCGAAAAAGTCAAAAACAAAAAACCCATTAATGTGCACCTAAAATTTAATACCGGGATGAATCGCCTTGGCTTTGAGTTGTCAGACGCTAAAAAACTTCAGGTACATATATACAAGCATAAAAAATTAAATCTAGTCGGCATTTGTACTCACTTAGCGGTCGGTGAAGATGCCGGAGTGGAAGGGGGGGTGACCGATGGCCAGCTTCGTAGATTAAACGAACTGAAGAATATTTTTAAAGACCAAGAGTTTCACGCCTTAAACAGTTCTGCAATTTTTGGTTTAGCGCAGAATAACTTAGGCTTAGGTGCACGCCCCGGGCTTTCACTTTACGGTATTAAACCTGACTCAAAGGTGGGTGCTGATCCTGAATTAAGACCTGTCATGTCGCTTGTGAGTCATCTAAGTTTAGTGCGGGCACTAAAACGCGGAGAAAAAGTTTCTTATGGCGGTCGCTGGGAGGCCCTCAAGGATTCCATTATAGGTGTCGTGCCTGTCGGTTACGAGGATGGCTACTTTCGCGCATTATCAAATAAGGCTTACATGATTGTTAGAGATATTTTTTGTCCTGTTATCGGCACGGTGTGCATGGATTATACGATGATTGACCTGAGCATGGTCGCCTCCGCTCATAATGTAAAAGTGGGTGACAGGGTCACGATCTTGGGTCGCGAAAAATCGTCAGAGATTTTAGCATCCGATATTGCCAAGTGGGCCACGACAATTTCTTACGAAGTTTTGACTTCTGTTGGCGCCAGAGTGCCAAGAATTTATTAGCTAGGAAAAATTTTCCCCGTCAAAAAGTAGGGATCTGGTGGTCGTGCTGGCCAAATTCATAATTAACCTTCACACCTAGGCATTCACTAAAATAGAATATCTGTAGTCTATGACAGTACTTACTATACCGCGAAAAATTACCGAGACTACTTGGGAAAAAATTATTTCCATCATAAATAGTTGCCATGATTGGTTTGCTGATGTCGGCGCCATTTTTTATTTTTTATTAGCCGCGATGCGGGGGTCGGTATCAAAGCCTTATAGAGTGGGTGAATTTTTTAAACATGCAGAATTTATCGGTAACAAATCTATTGGCATTGTAGCACTCACCGGACTTTTTACCGGAATGGCGCTTTCTTACCAAATTTATTTAGGCTTCAGCCTTGTCAACGCCTCTAACCTTGTTGGCCCCACTGTAGCACTGGCGATTGCACGGGAGTTGGGACCTGTGATGACCGGCCTCATCGTTTCTGCACGTGCGGGTGGTGCCATGGCAGCTCATATCGGAACAATGAGGGTAAGTGAACAAATAGACGCGCTTGAGGTTATGGGGGTTGATCCGATTCAGTATTTAGTTTCACCCCGTATTATTGCCGCCATCATGGTAATGCCGCTTTTGACTGCCGTTTTTGATTTTGTGTCTATGGTAGGAGCGCACTTAATATGCATTAATTTTTTACAAATGGACGGTGCTATCTTTTGGGAAAAAATTCGCATGTGGTTAGAGCCCCGCCACATTTATGAAGGCTTTTTTAAGTCGATATTTTTTGGTTTCTTTTTTTCGATGATTTGCAGTTATAGCGGATACACGACAAAGGGTGGTGCCAGGGACGTAGGTAACGCGACTAATAGGGGAGTCGTCTCTAGCATGGTGATGACGATTGTTTTAGATTACTTTCTCACTCACTTTATTCGCATTTATTATAAATTGGTGGGAATATGACGGCCTCCGAAGTTGCCATAGACATCGAGAATCTCGAAAAAACTTTTGACGGAGAAAATTTTGTATTTAAGGGGATAAATTTGAAAATTCCCCGAGGTAAAATCACTTGTATAATAGGTTTTAGTGGAACTGGCAAAAGCGTACTATTAAAACATATTTTAGGATTGCTCCGCCCAACTGAGGGCAGCATTACGGTTCTGGGAGAAAATCTCAATAATCTGGCCAATCATGATCGCATTGAATTCCGCAAAAAATTCGGCGTTCTGTTTCAGAACGCTGCACTTTTTGACGACATGAATACTATTGATAACGTCTGTTTTCCTATTCGCGAGCATTTGCGATATCTGAGCGATAATGAGATTACGAATATTGCGGTAGATCGATTAAAACTGGTTAAGCTCGACGAAATTCATTACCACAAATTACCTAACGAACTTTCTGGCGGAATGAAAAAAAGAGTTGGCCTGGCGCGTGCCATTGCTCTTGATCCCGATATTCTAGTTTACGACGAACCTACGACTGGACTGGATCCAGTACTGACAGAAATGGTAGACGACCTAATTTTAGAAACTCATCGTCATCGCCCCGGCCTAACATCCCTGGTAGTTAGTCATGACTTGTACGCAGCATTTAGGATTGGCGACTTTATTGCGATGCTAGATAGTGGTAAAATTTTACTGTTTGGAACTCCTCAGGATTTTTATGAATCTGAAATTCCGCTAGTGAAGAAATTTGTCGCAAAAGGGACGAAGAAGACATGAATGTATTAGGCACTCCCGAATTCAAAGTGGGCCTGATGGTAATGGCGGTGCTTTCGATTATAGGCATAATGTCTATGAAGGTATCCGAGAATCCCGATATTCTAGGCGGAACTAAAGACGCCTGGTTTTTATTAAAAGATGCTTCGGGTTTGATTAAGAACAGTTCCATTAAAATGGCTGGCGTAAATGTGGGAACCATTAAAGATATCAGACTGAAAGATGGGATGGCTCGAATCGACATCACTGTCCAAAGCGATATTCCTCTGACTACATCGAGCTGGGTTGAGCTACGAGCCAACGGAATTTTGGGAGATAAGTACATTGAGGTCGTTCCCGGAAATCCCCAAGACCCACCGCTCCCAAAAAGTGGTCATATTGCCAAAACAATCGATCATGGTTCTATGAATGTTGTGATGAATGAAATATCAAAAGTAGCATCTTCTTTTGCAGATATCGCTGAGAAACTAAAAACGGCGACTGATGATAAGCCGGATCAATCACAACCACTCGGACGCATTATAAAAAATATCGAAGATCTTACGCGTGACCTTGCTGAAATCACTTCTGCCAATAAGGGTAAGGTAAGTAGCTTATTGGAGCGAGCGAACAATATTGCGGGAACGCTGGATGGTCTGGTTAATGATAAAACGCCTGAGGGCTTAACGGCGACGTGGAAGCGCGTGATGCACGGGCTAAATCGTCTTGATGTGGTCATGAAGAATGCCGAAGAAGTCTCAGAGAAAATTAATAGTGGCAATGGTACTATTGGTCGGCTGATCAATGACGACTCTACCGTTGAAAAAATTGAGGGAGTAGTAGAAAAGGTTTCCGAAGTGTTTGATACCGCAAGCCAAATTGAAACTAGTTTTGATTACCATAGTGAATTTATGTCTAGAAGTGGCTTTGCGAAGTCGTTCGTGGGAGTAAAAATTCAACCGGGGCTCGACCGATTTTATGAACTGCAAGCCATAGATGATCCTAAGGGCGTGGTTACCACTACCGATCTGAGTCGCACTCAGGGCGGAACAACAACTGACAGCACAGACGTTATCACCTATCGCAATAAAATAAAACTAACAGCGCTGTTTGCTAAAAACTTTTACGATCTTTCCATCAAAGGTGGTCTGATTGAAAGTCGCGGTGGCGTGGCATTTGATTATAATCTATATGGTCGAAAACTAAAGTTTTCGTTTGAGGCTTTTGATTTTGCGGATCTTTATGCGCGCGCCTATCTACGATATAACTTTTTTAAAGGCGTTTACGTATTGGGTGGCGCCGACAATATTTTCGATAAGCAAGAATCCTCGACATTTTTTGGTGCGGGGTTGTTTTTAACCAACGACGATTTAAAACTATTACTTACGAAGGCCTCATTTTAATGTACCGATTAGCTCTGGTTAGTGTTTCAGATAAAACCGGTTTGGTAGAGTTTTTATCTCCACTGGTAAAACAGGGGCTCACCGTTGTTTCAACAGGCGGAACAGCGGAGCACCTAAAAAAAAATGGAATTAATGTAAAACATGTGAGTGAGGTTACCGGCTTTCCAGAAGTCATGGATGGACGTGTGCGGACATTACATCCAAAAATTCACATGTCACTTTTGGCCCGAAGTCACGTATCCGAGGATATGAATTTGCTACGTGAACATCATCTAGAACCTTTTGACCTTGTTATTGGCAACCTTTATCCATTTGAGAAAGCCCTCGGCGAAGGTCATTCCGATTTGGAATTGGCAGAGTATATCGATATCGGAGGTCCGTGTCTTTTGCGGGCCGCTGCTAAAAACTATAGTTCTATTACCGTGATTTCTGACCCCGAAGACTACACTTGGATAAGCCGAGAGGCCCCAGTAAACTTGGGTGACCGAAAAAAGTTAGCCGCTAAAGTTTTTTTACATATTTCTTCGTACGATGCCATGATTAGCCAACACTTAGGGGCCGGGCTCGGAGAGAATAGGGGCGACAGCAAAGATTTTGCAGTCGCCTGCGCACTAGTGGATAAACTGAGATATGGTGAGAACCCGCAGCAGAAGGCATTTTGGTTTCGCTTAAAAGGCTCAAAGTTAGGACTTCATGAGGCTGAGATTTTACATGGCAAGCAGTTGTCTTATAACAACATTGTTGACTTGGATTCTGCCTCCAAAACGCTACAAGAATTTGCTGAGCCATGCGTTGTAGGAGTTAAGCATAGTAATCCCTGTGGCGTGGCAGTTGGCGTAGATGGGCTTCATGCTACTGCGAGGGCCGTTAGGGCCGATCCGATAAGTATTTTCGGTGGAATAGTAGCTACAAATGTTGAAGTTACTTTAGCCATGGCACAGGAGCTTGATAGAATATTTCTGGAATGTATTGTCGCCCCTGAGTTTTCTCAACAGGCGCTAGATTTACTCACAAAAAAGAAAAACCTTCGCATCCTCAAGTGGCCAAATATTAGAAAGCGTATGATTCACTTAGAGGTTAAAAGCATTTCTGGCGGATTGCTGGTGCAGACTCCCGATGACGTGGGAGGGTGGAATACCGACTGGAAAATACTTGGTCAAGAGCCCGGAGAGGAAATCAAAAAAGATCTTTTAATGTCCTGGAAAGTAGCGGCCCATTTAAAAAGTAATTCAATTGCTATCTGTGGGCAGGGTCAGACTTTAGGCTTGGGAATGGGGCAGGTAAATCGGGTTGATGCCGTCATACATGCAATTGAAAGAAAAAAGCTCCACCATCAAGATTATAGGGATAACCTTGTACTTGCGAGTGATGCGTTCTTTCCGTTTGTGGATTCTATTGAAAGAATTCACGACGCAGGAATTCGTTGGGTCATTCAGCCAGGGGGATCGGTGCGTGATCAGGAGATTTTCAGCAAAGCCCAGCAGCTCGGAATTAATTTAATAATCACGGGGAGACGGCATTTTTACCATTAAGGTAAAGAACAACTATGGATACCAACTGCAAAAAATGTGGAGCTGAGGTTAAGACTTATCTCCAAAACCATGATTTACCGCTTTGTTTTGCTTGTGTGACCAAACGTTCAGGTCGCTCGAGTCGTATGCGTAGGTTAATGAGTGTAGAAACGGTTGATGTTGGCCCTGGTGGCAGTTGTATTTTCTGTCGGCAAACTTTTGAAAATAATCGAATTGGAATATTTCTGTCTGATGGTAAGGTCTGTGAGGGCTGTGCGCTTGAGGTTCAACAACACTCAGGAAAGTCATTCGCAAAAATCTTAGAAAGTCTTCCTAAAGAATGGCTTGTGAAATCTTCTGGCCGTGTGTTTGGCCCCTTTAGTCAAAAAGAAGTCGATGATCGGCTGATGGACAGGGTCATAGTTCCTCTGGATGAAGTGGGTCGGCCTTTCGAGCGTTGGAAATATATCCGTGACGAGGTTATTTTTTCGAAAACAGTTGATACTCTGAGGATTAGCGGAGCGGGTGCCAGAGAAGACACGTCGACAAACACAATACTTGAACAAACTGAGACTAGCTCGATGACGCCCTTTGAAGAAGGCACAGCGATGATGGACATTACGTCACGGGTGCAACAGGTGGACCGGCCCGATGCCGACCAAAAATCTTTTGGCTTGATTGAAGTAGCTAGTCCCGCCACAAAACAGACTTTAAGCTCTGGATTTCACTTTAACTGGTACTATCCTCTTCTGGCGTTGGTGATTGTAGCGTTTTTATGGGTCTACATATTAAACAAAAATAAAATGCGAAACTCGTTCGAAGAATCCTATAGAAGTGGGCTAGAGGCGGCAGAAATAGGTGACTATCCACTAGCGTTAAATCATTTTACGAAGGCAAATTCTATGAGGCCTCAAGATGTTGAAGTTCGCTTGCAGTTGGCACCGCTCTTGATAGTTTACGAGCAAGAATATGTGAAAGCTGTGCGGTTGTTAGAGGGAATAGTTGAGTCAGAGCGAGGAGATGAATACCGATTAGAAACCTACGATATTTTGGGATTGGCATCGATTTACCAAGAACAGGCAACCAAAGCTGCAGAATATTTTGATTTAGCACTGATGTCGGATAAGAGTTACTCTCCCGCACTTATCAACAAGGCGATTCTGAAAATTAACGACAAGAAATATCAAGAAGCGATTGAAATATTAAAAGACGAAAATTCTTATCGCTCTTATGGGGCATTGAGATCATTACTGTTAGGAATTGCCACAATTCAAGAGGGCCTTAAGTCCGTTGATCTTAACTATTTTAAGAGAGCGCAGGTTGTTATTAAGCAACATCTCGCAAACAGTGACGAGTATCGCCAAGAGGCCCTGTTATTAAATGCCTATATTCAGAGTCGGTTAAAATCTAAAGAGATGGGAATTTATGAACTGTTAGATTTTGATCCCGAACAAAGTTCACAGTACTTGACCGATTTACTCACTTTCCGCCAGCCAGTCGAGTGGGCGGCACTATTTTCTTATTGCAAAGAAATTTTTGAGACGACCGAAAAAACCACAGAGTCCACTGCGCTAATGGGCTACTGCCACATGAAAATCAATCAAATGGAAGACGCAAAAAAATATTTTGAAGTGGCGCTCTCCCGCGATCCCAACGATAGTCTCGTGGGTGCATTGCGAGGCTATTTTTTGTTGACCCGCGGTCGTGCAGATGAGGCTAAAGAAGAGATCAATTTGGCAATTCGAAATCAGTCTTCTTTTAAATTGCCCTATCTCTTAAAGGCACGCTATTGTTATCAGACGTCCGAGTATCAGTGCGCCAAAGAACACTGGCAGAATTTAGCCAAAAAATATCCCAATGATGTTTCAGTCTTGGCGGGGCTATCACAAACTCTTCTCACAATGGGTAACAAGAAAGAAGCCAGAGTTTGGCTTGAAAAAGGTTTGAAAAGAACGCGAAGTCATCGGCAATTACTTAGACTTGCGCGGGAGTTAAAGTATGCAGAACGTCAATAAATTGCTGATACTCGCGCTTACGAGCACATTAGCTTGCAGTGAGAATACTGGCGACACTCAGTTTGAGCGCAAGGATAACTTTGAGAAGGTTTCTATAGGTCAGGGAAATCATGAAACAATGATCCCGAGTGAACTTTGGGATCGGCTAGAAAAATTTTATACTGATTCTGGTTTAACCCTCGAAGATAAAATTGCGGAGCGTGGGTCAAAACAAAAAAAAATTGAAGTGCCCGTTTTATTTATGCCTCTAAAAGTATTTCTATCAGAAAAAACAAGTGGCACCTTGGGTGGGCAAAATTATCAGATAGGTTTTGAGCAAGGCGGCGGTACATTAGACCTAAAAAACTTTGTAAAAAAAAATTATCGATCATTTTATCTGGCGGTCGAACTGGGTGAGAATACTGAAAGCGGAAGTTTAAAAATATTCTTTGTCAGCAATGCCAAAGAGGCACCAATCGGTAAAGAGATCTATGGGTCTGGCTGTGGGAAGTACATGGATATTACAAGCTTTTACAATAAAGTAATATCTAAGGTTGGAGTCGAGCTTAGCGCGGCCGGCAACCGTTATGTCCATGTTGTAACAGGAACCTACATTTTTGCCTTGATTAAAAATTCCAGTCTTTATTTGTCCCAAGTTACAGTTCTAGATTCGCGATTTAAAAAGTCGATGTGCCGTTTTTAAGTTGATAACTCTTTGATTTTATTCTTAAGCGTTTCCTCAGGAACCTTATCTTTTTCGAGAGTCCGGCAAAAATCCATTAATTTTTGGAAGTCATGTCCCATAGCTCGAAACAAGAGTTCAAAACTGTTGAGATCATTGAAGTAAGTCTTGTAAGTTAAAAGGACGGCATTGTTTAATGGCAAACTCGCAAATTTCTTGTAATTTTCACTTCTGAGTTTTGGCATTACCGATACTTCAAATCTCTGAGCTAACTCACCTAATCGTTTTGTTTTAATTTCGGGTGAAATCACGACTACGTCTCTATACCAATCTCCTAACGCCGCAAGCTCCACTTTGATAAACTGGGCAAAAACCGAGTCATCTTGGTTCTCACTTTTTATTTTCTCAAGTACTTTTGAGTTTTGGCCTTCTTTTTTAAGATAAAATAATTCGGTACCTTTGTTTCCCAAAAAGGTTGCCAGTTGTTCATTGAAATCTGCCTGGCTAGAAATGTAAATCGTTGCGTGTACCGACTCATGAATCACAACATTGACTAGGTCATGGTCATCATAGGCTAACATACTTGAGAGTAGTGGGTCATTAAACCATCCCAGAGTGCTATAGGCAGAGACGCCGCGCAGGTAGGTATCCAGACCCTGTGACTTGAGAACTTCTTGCTCTTTAATGGCTTCATTTTTTGTAAAATAACCTTTATAGGGGAGGCTTCCAACAATTGGAAAGTGCCAGAGATGTGGCTTGAGTTCGTAAGCTTGGGCGGCACTGACCGCGTAGGTAACATAACGATCTTTCAGAGATACATAAGTTTCATAATTCTTGGTTTGCTTGAGTCCTAAGTGTTTCTCAGCAAAATCTTTTGCTTCTTTAGCCAATAGTAATTTTCTTTTTGTTTCGGCATTTGTGTTGGGGTCAGAAATTACTTTATCTATTGCTACTCTTCGCCATAACAAGTCGGCTTGGTAGTAACCATTCTTGATAATGTAACCCATTTGGCAGCCCGAGGACAAAAAACCAAGAGTTAGAAGAATTGTAAAGTGACAAAAAAAAGCAAGTTTACTTGCTTGCTTAGAATAGCCAAGATAGACCGGCGCGCCCTGCATAGTCATACGTTACCTTGTCTTGCGCAAGGGGGGTAGTCCAAGATTCTGCGCCTAATTTTATGCTGAGAGTATCTGTGAGAGCTATTTTTAGGCCAATGCCCGCACTGGGAGCCATACCATCAGCGTAGGGATGTTCAAAGGCTTCAAATCCACCATTCTGTTCGATAATCTTTTTGTGAATGTGGACGACGCCGACTTTAATGTAGGGCCTAAAGGGTGCGGTCTTATCAGCAAATGAAAGCACAAAGTCGGCACCAATGAGCCGCGACTCGCTTTGAATATTAGTATAAGTTGCGGTGTTACCTAAAATTCCTACGTTAGTGGTTTTGAGACCGCTCGTATATGAAACTTCAAAGGCCGACTGTTGCCAAAAGTAATAACTGATTGAGGCTGTCGCGTCTTTGGCTTCCTCATAATTTATTTCGTCGACGGTGTGCTTGACGTAAGAACCCGAAGCGCTAACCTCAAAAAAACCCGCAAATCCGGGAGACGAAATCAGAAAAATTGAAAACACTAGCAGCGAAGATCTCATTCTATAAGACTATCAGAAGAGCATTCAAAGGGGTACCAAGCCCCGACCTTAGTCTGAGTTTAACGATACAAAGGATAGCTCGGATTCCAGCGTACCTGAAAAGCGTAATCGAGATAGATTTTGCCATCTTGCTCAATCATTTCAGTAGGTGGATTGGGGAAGGGAGAGCCTTGTTTAAACGCTAAAATCGCAGCCTTATCAAATGCAGGCAGCCCAGACTCACGCATTACCGAACCATTTAAAAAATTTCCTTGAGCGTCTAAGATGACCTCAATTTGAGTATTCCACTCCTCTTGATTGCGATTGCGAATTCGCAGGCCTTGAACATTGCCGATGATATTTTCGATTTGAGAAATCCAGCGAAATCTAATCTGATTCTTGACCCGAGCAAAAAAAGTATAATAGAGATTGGCATCAGTATTCAGAACCGTAAAATCTCCTAGACGAAATTGCTCTGGAATCGCATCGTCAGAGGCGGAAAGCCCTGGTGACCATTCGGGGCCGTGGTTTTTTTTGCGCTGACCAAATCCCTCATCATCAGGTCTTGGTTTTTTATTAGATTCTGATTTTGCTTTATTACTTAAATTAATTGTTGGCGCATTTAGACGTGCGCGAGTTTGTTCCGTCACTCGCAATGTTTTTTCTGATAGGAATTCGGCTTCCTTCTCAGGAGTTTTTACATCGAGAAGTTTATCGAGGGGAACTTCGGTTTGTTCGATCATTTGTTTGCGAGGTTTTTCTTGAGAGTTCCGGTATTCAATTTCAACGGGAATTGGCAGTTCTTCAGAATGTCTCATATTGAGACGACCTAAGACAAAAGTCAGCACGACGTGAATAATAAGACTTAAGGTAAATGCCTGAAATGACGTCATTTCTCACCCATAATAGTGTCAATTTAGACCTTTGTCCATGCTGCGGTCTAAAGTTGAGACGAATTCAGCCGATAAGTAAATCTATAGGGGGAATTATGGCCGGAGAATTTTCAAACAAAGTCATTAATTTTCAATCGCTTAAGGCCAAAAAGCAAACTCATAAAGTTGCGAAACGCGCGGTTGGTGCTGAGCAAGTGCCTATCACGGATATCACCCACAAGCGCCAACAAATGATTGCTGAAGAACGCCGTAATGTTCGGCGAACTATTTTGACAGAATTCGTAGGCGCTTTTGTTATTATTCCCCAAAGAGGTTTGGCGCGGGTTTCCCTTTACGACATTTCTGATACGGGAGTGTCTTTCGATATTGATAGCAACTCAGGGCAACTCATGATTGGCGATGAAATTGCCATGCGTGTTTATCTTAATAATAAGACTTATTTTCCGTTTGCCATTAAGGTAAATCATGTTCGCAATATGAACGAACACATGTGTTATCGTCATGGCGCTAGTTTTGTTAAGGGCACAATCAATGATGTTGCCTTACATCATTTCGTAAAGTTTATCGAGTCGGTAAGCTCCTGCTTAGAAACAGATCATGGCGACATCATGATATCAAGTCATAACCCCAAAGCCTAAAGTTTTAATAGACTTAGCCTTCACATTGGTCGAGAATTATTGAGAGGGAATTTTTGAAATTCACCTCAAGTACTCTTTTCCTAGGAGTGGAGATTTGGCTAAATCTGAAAGAATATCTGAAAAATCAGAAAAAATAATCGTCGTAGATACCAATGTCATTTTGTTCGACGCCCAAGCTATTTTTAAATTCAAAGACGCCTCTGTACATATTCCTATATCGGTGCTTGAAGAAATCGATCGCTTCAAACGAGACATGGGTGAAAACGGCAGAAACGCGCGTCAGTTTAGTCGATATGTTGATGAATTAAGAGGTAAAGGTCCACTTGCCAAGGGCGTTCCCGTAAATGGCAAAAGTAATTCGCGGATTGTTATTCAGGCCGGCTGGAATCAATCTCTTCTACCTAAAGAACTCGACATGGAAGTTGTCGATAATCGTATTCTTGGCGTGGCGCTCTGTCTGCAAATCGAAAATAAATCAGCATCTGTTGAATTAATTTCTAAAGATATTAACTTAAGAATTCGTGCTGATGTGTTTGGCGTAAAGGCAAGAGACTATGAGCCCGATGATGTGGTTTTTGAAGAAATGTATTCCGGGTATAAAGAGCTTGATGTTGGCTCTAAAGAAATTGACCAATACTACCAAGAAAAATTTTTTGCGGTAGATGAAGAAATGAAACTTTATGCTAATCAGTATGTGATATTAAAAGATAAAGCGAATCCAAACCATTCGGCTATTGGCCGGCACAATGCCGTAAAAA
>Ga0163151_10003151_pt1 | contig 24131 bp, 19 predicted proteins | sample OliLakLV19MP5IB2_FD_145596 | JGI IMG/M metagenome (GOLD analysis project Ga0163151, IMG submission 145596) | Freshwater microbial mat bacterial communities from Lake Vanda, McMurdo Dry Valleys, Antarctica - Oligotrophic Lake LV.19.MP5.IB-2 | ecosystem: Environmental > Aquatic > Freshwater >...
ATACCCATTTCCTGATACTCCAAACTCACTACCGAGCACATATATTTTTTGGACCGTCAGCTCATTTTTTGTAATCGTCCCCGTTTTGTCGACAGCAATAATTTGCGCTTGACCCAGCGCCTCAACCGCCTGAAGCCTCTTCACAAGAGCGTTTTGCTTTGCCATACGAAAAACTCCAGCAGCCAAAACAAGAGTAATCACAATTGGCAGACCTTCTGGCACAACTGAAACAGCGACTGCAACTGCTGTGAAAAACATCTCTTTTACAGAATTACCATAGAGAAGTCCTACGATAAAAAGAACAATACTTGCGATACAAACAATAAGAGTAATGAAGCGAGAAAGTATCTTGATGTCAGCCTTCAAAGGCATCTCTGTATCAAATGTTGAAAGCTTACGAGAAATTTCTCCGATAATGGTCTTGAGCCCTGTGGCAACAACAACAGCGCGTGCGTGTCCTGAAACAACAAAAGTCCCTTTAAAAAGCATGTTGCGCTGATCAGAAACCTGAAGACGTTCACCTGGTAAACTTTCCGTCACCTTTGTCACTGGCTCTGATTCACCCGTAAGTGCCGATTCATCAACCTTGAAAGAAGTCACGGAAAGTATGCGTGCATCAGCAGGAACCTTATCACCTTCTTTTAAAATAATAATGTCTCCAGGAACAACAGCTGTATCCGAAATAATTAATTCACTATTATCTCTCAGAACTACTGCATTAGTCTCAACAAATTTCTTCAGTGCTGCAAGCGTTGACTCTGCACGACCTTCTTGAACAACACCAATAATTGCATTCACCAAGAGTACCGAGAGAATAACAACGGCGTCTAAATATTCGCCTAAAATAAAAACAATAACGCTCGCAACTAAAAGTATATATATGAGAGGGCTTTCAAACTGTCTACCTAATAACACAATAAGAGGTGTTCTTTTTTCTACAGGAAGATCGTTTGATCCAAAGATTTCTAATCTTTTTCCTGCTTCAATTTTTGAAAGACCTCCATCTTCTGATTTAAACTCCGCCACAACAGCAGAGCCGTCGCGCAGATAGTATGAAAATTCTTTTTGATGTGTTTGGTCTCTTTGCATATTATTGTATCGGTAAACAAACTGGTGCTATTTGAAGTTCTTCTGCTTTTTCCATGTAAGAAATTATTGTGTACACAAACTCCGAATGACTCCAGATAAGCGGTGCGACCGAGAGAGACTCGCCAGTCTTGGGGTCAATCTGCTCTGAGAAAAGCCCAGCAGGAAGCGCAAATCGTACCAGAGAAAGTATTTCGTCATTTATGCGAGAGAGGTCTTCTTTATTTAATGCCTTCGCTATTTTGTACTGGATAAACCAGAGGGTTGTAATAAACCACGGATTGCCCGAAGAAGAAGTATCGTCTTTTGCTCTAAAGTACGCATCCTTTTCATAACGAGCAATACCAACACCTGGAACACTCAAAGCTTTCTCTGTACTCTCGAAAGCAAGCGAGAGCCTTGGATCTCCCATTCCTAAAATCTTGAACCGAAAAGGTCCAAAGAAACTCGCCGCATCTGCAGTATCATCAAAAGTGAGAGAGCCTCCTTCATCGTACGCAAGCTTATAAAACATTCCTTTTTCTTTATTGAAAAGAAGATCGCCGATTGCAAGCTGTGTTTCTTCTGCTGCTTCCTTGTACACTCTCTGATCATCTTCTTTACCTAAAAGCTCCGCAAAATTTGATGCGGCAAAAAGAGCAGCCACCACACTCGAAGCGGTGAAAGTTGAAATGCCAAATTTTTCTTCCCACAAGTCATAGCTTTGATCGGGAAGTTTTGTTTCCTTATTTCGAAAACGAACTAGAAAATCTGCGGCATTTTTTATGAGTGAATTGTATATCTCTTCAATAAATTCAAGCCCGAGCGATGCTTTGTAGTGCTCCCAGAGAGAACAAAGAATGAGTGCTGTTTCATCTTCTTGAATTGCAAGCTGACGCTTACCGTCTTTTATCCAAGGATGCCATGAGCTTCCGAGCGATCGGTCTGCCTGATATTTATGAAGGACATAGCCATCAGGAGTAACGATGTCATTACAAAATCGGTAAAACTTTTTTGATGTCTCGTGGTACCCGGCCTTGTCTAAAGTTTGAGCTACAAATGCAGCATCACGAGGCCAGATATAGCCATAGGTATCACGACCGTATTGAAAGTTATCTGAATCGCCCGAAGCCAAGATTCCACCACGATTATCACAGTGCGTTCGAATAATAAGAAGAGATTTTTTAAAAAGAGAAACAATGCGTTCGTTTAATCCATGAAATGCAAATTTGCGCTTATTTACCCATGCACGCCAAAAATCTGCCGTACTTTCAATCATATGATCAGGAGTTTTGAGAAGAATATAATTTTGAAGTGCTTGAACTTCGCGCAAGGTTTCTCCAGCAATAACCCAATAATGAACATCTTGAGATGTCTGTGAATCGAGTGTAAAACTAAAACCGATCACCGAATCAACAACCCCGTGCTCTATAGGATTTTTTGAGAGTATTCCGTCCTCAGCGTCTTTCCATGTTCCCTCTCGTCCTTCAATACCAAAAAGACCAACACTCCATTCCTGCGGAGCCTCTCCTTTGATGCGACCACTGGCAAGAAAAACTCGACGACCTTTGTAATGAACCACTCCCTGCAAATTTGGATTGTAGTAGGCAGTTTCGGCGTGAGATGTTTCTCCAATTTGAAATTCTTGATTGAAAAAAATCTTCACTGTGCGCACCCCATTACCCAAATTTGAAACAGAAGCTCGGCGGATAAAAATGTTTTTTTCGTTGTAGACAATATCAGTAAAGAGAATTTCGATTCCTAAATCTTGATTGCGTGCAGTAATACGTGAAGCCAGAGTTTCCTTTTCATAATCGATATTTTTCTCCCAAGAAGAATCTGAAAGCCAACTGAAGCGACCATCAACCCAGATGCCAATTTTATGAACCCGTTCTTTTCCTACATGATTTTCAAGTCCAACATATGGAAAATAAAAGTCGCGGACGAGACCGTCCCGATCAAAGCACACTAACATATTGCCGTTTCCCAAAACAAGCGAGCGCATATGTTTATTTTAGCAGGAAAGTGAAAAAGCTTTTAGCTTCTATCTGTTAGCTTTTAGGAAATGAGTAGTGCCCAAGCGGGCTTTGCCTGCTTGGGCACTACTATAGAAAAACCCCTCGCTTACGCGAGGGGTTTGGAGGGACCAAAGTATTAAAGTGTCAGTTGCCTGCCTTGATGGCAGGCAGGCGAGAGAATAAACGGAGCCCAGCAGACCAGCGATTGACGAAGCCGAGGCGGAGCAGGCCAACGCGCCACTGCCTACCGTCCCGGTACGCGCAGACGACGAAAACGTTTCCGTCACTGCCCTCTGTAAAGAGGAAGTTTGCGTAACCGTTTACGAAAAGACCTATATTTTCCCCTGCTTCTTGGCGCTCAATAAGTGCTTCGATTTCAGGCAGGGTGAAGGTGTGGTTTCCTTCAATGAGAAGCTTCGAGAGCTTCTTCCTGTTGGTCTCACTAGTCTTGAGAAGGTTTTGGACCATCTCAATAAAAGTGAGCCCCTTCAGGAGTTGCCACACCGTCGCCTTGCCGGAAGCTCGAGCTTCCTGCTTGAGATGGAGCCAGAGATCGAGGTTGGGATCACGGTATCTGTACCGCATCTTTGTGTTGGGATCACAGTATCTGTACCACATCTTTGTGAAGCAGTCTTTAGTCCGCTTCACTCCAACTGCGCTGAGGGTGATCATCATGAATGCTTTGACGAAAGCAGTCATCACAAACTCAACAACCCGAGCAAAAAGTTTAGGATCATGAGCGAGACGTGCGTAAAATTCACGCCCCGCCCCAACCTTAAGACCTGTGACAACACATTCATGCACAACACCCAAAACTTTCGCGAAATCGATGACACACCATAGTTACCCATAACACACCATCCTTTCCCATCTAAGACGGAAAATGTTAAAACAACAAGGACTTGTGCGAGACATTCTCGCGCCATCTTTTCAAGAAAAATTAGAACACGTATTTTATATTTTGCAAATCCTACTGTCAAGGACTCTCCTTGACAGTAGGAAAGCAATTTAGAGAATCTAGAGTTTTTTCTAAACGTAGTGTTTTTCTAAAATCCTTAGAGTCTCAGATTGAGTTTTTGTTTTAAAAATTTTGTCAGCAAGTTTCTTTTCATCGAATACAAACCAGAGCCAGTTTGCAAAATCGTTTCTCCCCTGCTTAGTATGATGATCAAACTGTTCTGAAGTCATCACCTTCAAAGCGCCGATCAGATCTGCAGGTGTTTTAAGTATTTTTCCACCCTGCATTTCGAAAAATTTCTCATCGGGAGCTTCTTCGTTTTTTAAATCGTCTTCAGTTCCAAGTAAAAAGCGTTTAATCAAACCTTTTTTCGGAGAAGTTTTTTTAAGTGCCATATGGTTTAATTATGCCTCCTCTACGGCATCCCCTGCAAGAGCCTTCACTTGAATACGACGAGTTTTCTTTTTACCTCGAGTGAGAATGATGCGACGCTTCATGTCTTGAATTACATTCATGTAGGAAATAAAAGCATCATAAGGCGACTGATATGGATTGAAATACTTATGCACGTCGCCGTCAGCAAACCATTTTGTGCACATGTAGTAGAAATGATCTGAAGTCTGAAGCTTGCGCCAGTCTTCTATAAGATCGTGATCATTTGTTCCCAAGACCTCGTCTTGAAGTGAGTAAATAACACGGAGTGCCTCATGCTGAATTTCGTTTGATCTCCACGCAGAAAGATCTCGCTCAACATCTGCCCACGACATAAAGTTTGGAACATCGAGCTCGCCCCGTGCAGTAAATCTATCAGCCGCCTCACTTGGTGTTACAAAATCATTATCAGGGTGCTTTAATATTTCTTTTGGCAAGGCTTCCAAGAATTTAAATATTCCAGTATCTTCCCATTGATGTTCACCGAACGTCTCGTAGTCCATGAAAAGATTGATCACATCACCTGAACCGTTGTGTCCTGAAACCCAATGACCGAATTTTTCTGCCGAAAGTGGAAATTCTGCCCAATCGCGAGAACCAAAGCGAAATGCAATATCATCAGAGAGTTTATAGTTTTTAAGAAGAAGCCTGATTCCTTCAGTTCCAACTGGTTTATAGAGGAAGTTTGGACTTCTCCAACCGAGCACATGATCAGCGCCTTCTGCGATTATTGCTTTATAGCCCAAGGATTCAACCTCCTTTCCAAGCTCGTTACTATAGATAAGCTCAGTATTTCGAAAGACCTCTGGCACCACACCAAAAAGTTTTTTAATTTTTTGTTTATGTAAATCTACCTGATGCCTGAACTCTTTTTTTGAATATAGAAATGAAAGAGAATGATAGTACGTTTCAGAGAGAAGCTCGATACGACCGGTTGCTACCAACTCCTTAAAAGAATCGAGAACTTCTGGCATGTGGAGCTCCATCTGTTCAAGTACAGTTCCCGTAATTGAAAAACTTGCCTTAAACTCTGGATACTTTTTAAGCATCTTCAAAAGCATCTTATTTGCTGGAAGATAGCATTTGCGAGCAACTTTCTCGAAGATCTTTTTATTATTGAGAGAAGTTTCGCTTTTATCGTTAAAATAGTTTGGGTCACCCACATCAAAAACTCGATAGCGTTTGATGCGCCACGGTTGATGGACTTGAAAATAAAAGCAGACTGAGGACATTTTTATATTATGTACCTTAACTTACAAAGAATCTTTTGGTATCTCTATTCAGAAATTCTCTACAGCTACGCCACAGAGAATCTTCCAGCATTATTTTTCTTTGGGGAAAAATCAAAGCTTGCTATATAGAAGTATACATTTTTGTGCAGCCTTCTTCCAATCAATATTCTTTACCTCCTTATTCCCTTGGCGGCTCAAGGTAAATTTGAGCACGTCATTTTGTAAAATCGAAAGAACCTTATCTGCCATGTCATCAATATCCCAAAAATCAGCTCTGAGTACATGTGTGACAACTTCACTTACTCCCGACTGCTTTGAAACAAGCGCAGGTGTGCCATGCATCAGAGATTCGAGAGGTGTGATACCAAAAGGCTCAGACACAGAAGGCATAATATACAAATCAGAAATTTTATAAACTTCATCAAGCTCTTTGCCACGAAGGAATCCGGCAAACATAAATTTGTCAGCGATCCCCTGATAAGCAACCTCTTGAATCATTTTCCATTCCATATCACCCGAACCTGCCACCACAAACAAAACTTTCGGATAGTGCTCAACAACCTTCTTTGCAACTCGTACAAAATAATCGGGACCTTTTTGGAGCGTAATACGACCTACAAAAAGTACTATCTTATTCCCCTGATCGCGAAGTTTTGAGAGAGCAAGAGGAGAAACATCTCCACGAATATAATCAGTCTCATCAATACCATTGTGTACTACGTCAATTTTTTTCTCTGGTATGCCATACTTTTCGTGAACGATTTTTTTTGTAAATTCTGAAACGGTAACCACCCGGTCTGCTGCCTCCATTCCCTTCTTTTCTATATCAAAAACAGCTTTGTTTACTCCTGTCCCGCCAGTCCGGTCAAATTCAGTTGCGTGCACGTGAGCAATCAAAGGCTTGCCTGTAATTTTTTTTGCTTCCATTCCTGCTGGAAAAGAAAGCCAATCGTGAGCATGAATAACATCACAGTCACTTTTCGCTGCAATACCTCTCGCTTTCTTTGCATACCGAAGCACTTCTTTCATAAGCGAGTGCGCATATGAAGATCCACCACCAATCAATTTTCGAACCTCTTCATACTCTTCTCCTGTTAGGTAAGGAGAAAGAAGTGAATCAATTTCTTTGAGCGCAACCTTACCTTCTTCGTCTTCTGCAAAAAGAATTTTACAATGAGGATTTGGAATCTCTGATCGTCGTGGCATCACAAAAATAACATTAACACCGAGCCCTGCAAGAGCTCTCGTCAATCCAAAACACGCCACCCCCAATCCTCCGCTATTATGCGGCGGGAATTCCCAACCAAACATCAAAACTTTCATGTATTTCAATTATACCTGCGAAGATGTGTGAGTGTCACCTTGATTGTGGGTAGCTTTATGAAGAAGGAGTGGATATATATCAAGAAGGGCAAAAAGAAGCGCTAGAACAACAGGTCCTGCAATAAAACCAATTATTCCGAATAGCTGAATTCCTCCAAGTACTGAGATTAAAATCATAAAAGGATGGATATTTACTCCTCGCTCAATCAAAACTGGACCAAGAAGGTTGTCGATAAGCCCAACAAAAACAATTGCCCATATAAGCAAACCTCCTGCCTGCCAAGTATTTCCTGTAAGAAGAAGATAGATAATTGCTGGTCCTGTCACAAAAGCAGTGCCGATACTTGGAATAAACGATGCAATTGCTGCAATAAATCCCCAGATCACCGGACTCGGAACACCAAAAATAAAGAGACCAAGTCCTGTGAGGATTCCTTGAATAAGAGCGATAACCAAGTTGCCACGAATCACCGAATTAACAGCGAGGGCAATCTTGTGGAATATTTGCTCATCGTAGGTATTAATAAGCGGGCTCAGCTTTTTTGCAGCTTCAATGAAGCGATCGCCATCGCGGAAAAAGTAGAAGAGACCAAGAACAAGAATGAAGAAAAGAAATATTAATCGGAAGAAGCTCGAAAAGACCGTACCAAAATTATCAACCGCCCAACCTAAAATCTGATCGGCATACTGTCTAATATCAAAGTAAGACGTTACCTCAAGTGAAAGACCGGGAATAAACCTCTGAACAATAGACTCAATCTTCAGAGCTAAATCATTTACGATTGTTGCATTGGTTGTCTCGCTTATTTTGTCGTAAAGCTCGATTGATTGATCGAAAAGAAGCGCACCCAAAAAGAAGAGAGGAATAACAATCGCAACAAGCACAATAAGTACAGTCACAATAGAAGAAAGAGCTTTTTTGCCTCCAAATGACTTCAGCATCTTCTCATGCAAAGGATTAAAGATGATTGCAAAAACCATAGCAATAAAAAGAACGCTGAAAAATGGCTTAAATACAAAAAATGCTAATAAAGAGATCAGGGTAACTAACACAATGAAGAAACCGATTTGAAGTTTATGTATATTCACAGAATCATTTTAACACAAGCACATAAAAATACTTATTCCACTGGTTTTTATCCTGTCTTTTAAAATAAATACGAGTGATCCCTACTCGTAACGAAGGGCTTCAATTGGATTCTTTTTCGCAGCTTGCCGTGCTGGATAAATACCAAAAACAAGACCTGTGAGCAGAGCTACCACCAAAGAAACAAGCACTCCCGAAAGAGGTAGGGCAAAAAACCATCCCGTAGTAAGAACATTATTTAAAATAAGATACGCAATACCTGCCAGACTTATCCCTCCAATAATTCCAATAATACCTCCGATTACTGTGAGAGTAACTGCTTCAATAAGAAACTGAAGTACGATATCTTCATTTCGTGCACCGATTGCCTTACGTAATCCAATCTCTCTTGTACGTTCCACAACCGAAACAAGCATAATATTCATAATACCAATACCTCCCACAACAAGAGATATTCCTGCAACCGCAGTCAGAAATGCCGTGAGAACTGATGTAATATTGCCAAGAAGCGAGAGCGCATCTTCTTGAGTCTGCACCGTGAAGTCGTCTTTATTTGGATCAGTTATTCGATGATTAAAACGAAGTGTGGAAATAATCCTTCCTTTCGCAAAATCAATGGAATATGAATCTTTAACCTGAATTGAAAGTGCGTTGTAATAGTTAATACCAAGCATAATCTTCTGCGCGACTGTTACCGGTACAATCACCAAATTATCTTGATCAATTCCGAATGGTCCGACTCCTTCGGAACGTAAAACACCGACAACTCGAAAATTTGAATCTTTAAGACGAATCGTTTTCCCTATTGGATCCTTGTCACCAAAAAGAGTACTCGCAATTTCTGATCCTAAAACCGCAACACGATTAAAAGAACTTACATCGTTTTGAGTTAAGGGTCCACCGAGAGTGAATTTAAAATCTCGAATTGTAAAAAACTCATGATCGTTTCCGGTATAGGTTACTGTGGCATCATTATTTTCATATACAACCTTCGCTTGTCCACGAACTTCAGCAGTAGCACGCAAGACCGAATCTTCCTTGCGAAGAGCTTGGACATCTCTTTCATCAAGAGTTTTGATCACAATACCCAAAAGAGATGCGGGCGACGCAAAGCGCGATCCGTGCGTTGCACCAGGCGTTACAAACACAAGGTTAGAACCGATACTTTGAACCTCATTTAAAATAAGTTTTTCTGCAGACTTTCCTATCGACATCAAAAGAATAACCGATCCGATACCGATCACAATACCGAGCATCGTCAAAAAAGAACGTGCTTTTGCATTCATAACACCCTTCCAAGCCGTACGCGTAGCGTCATACATTCTCATGTTATTTGAAATAGTTTTGCATGGTTCGTGCAGTTATGAGTTCGTCAGATTCAAGTTTTCCGTCTTTCAGTTTAAGAAGACGCTTTCCGTATTCAGCAGTATATGTTTCGTGAGTTACCAAGATAATTGTACGCCCTGCTTCATTTAATTTCTTGAGTATTTCCATGACCTGTTCACCTGAGGCTGAGTCCAGATTTCCTGTTGGTTCATCCGCAAAAATAATGGCGGGTTTATTCACAAGCGCACGCGCAATCGCAACGCGCTGTTTCTGACCACCAGAAAGATTTGCCGCTGGCATGTGTAATTTTTCAGCCAATCCAACAGATGAAACAGCCTCCTCGATTGCTTTTTTTCGTTTTGATATCGGCATCGGTGAATACAAAAGAGGAAGTTCTACATTTTCATACACTGTCGAACGACCCAAAAGGTTGAATGACTGAAAAATAAATCCCATCTCTTCATTTCGTACCTCTGCAAGCTCTGCATCAGAAAGACTATTAATGTCTTTTCCTAAAAAATGATACGTACCTCTAGTTGGCCGATCAAGAAAAGAAAGAATATGAAGAAGGGTTGATTTACCAGAACCAGAGGGACCCATAATCGAGACAAACTCTCCTTCGTTAATCCGAAAAGAAACATTCTGCAAAGCATAAGTTTCTATCGTGGCATCTTTATATACTTTAGTAAGTCCTGTTACTTCAATCATTGTTATTTAACGAAGTCCTACATTTACAACCTTATCACCCTCATTTAATCCTGAAACAATTTCCACATTTCCACTTCGATCACGTACACCCAGAGTAACTTTTATTTCAACAAGAGTAGTTCCTTGAAGTTTTTGAACGAATGCACCTTGATTAGTTTCTAAAACAGCAAGCTGTGGCACCACCAACACATTTTTCTTTTCTGCAGTTTGAATTTCAAGATTTGCTGTAAGACCACTCTTAAGTCTTAGGTCTGTATTTTCAATTTTTATTTTGGATTTAAAATTAACCACACCATCAACAACTGTCTCGGCTGGATCAATATAAGAAACTGTTCCTTGGAAATCTTCTCCAGGGAATGCATCAACGGTAATTTTTACAGGATTACCAACAACAACGCGACCGATATCAACTTCAGGAATATTCGCCTCAATTAAGAGCGAATCATCAGAGATAATAGAGACCAGAATCGTCTGTGCAGATACCACCCCACCAACTTTCGCCTCTTGTTTTGTAACAACACCTGAAATCGGTGATCGTAGAATCATTTTTTCAATAAGTAACTTGAGACGGGCAATTTTTGCTTCTGATTGTTTTATTTTAGCAGTTTGCGAGGCGACCTGTTCAGTTGTTGCTCCAGCTTTTTTAAGAGCAAGTTCTTTTTCAGCAAGTGTTACTGCTGAAAGTGTTGCTCGCGCCTTGTCTTCAGCAGTCAAGATTGCAGATACAGATGTATTAACACTTGCACGAGCAGAAGAAACTGATGCTTTATAAGCATCAACTGTTGTTTGATTTACTAATGAACTTGATGACAAAGCATTCACTGCCAAAGCAACATTATTAAGAAAATTTTTAATCACATTCACAAGAATAATAACCTCCTGTGAATCTGAAAGAAGGGCTGTTGAATTATTAGATGAAACACTGCCTGCAAGACCTAAAAGTGATACGAGTGATTTTTCCACCACCACTCTACCTGATTCAATATTTCCTTTTAACTGTCCGTCTGAAACAGTTATATTAATAGATGGACTAGCACTCCGTGGATTACTGAAAAATTGATCTGTGTTATTTCGAATAGCATCATCTGCTTTGGTAAAAGATTCGCGTAGCTTGTCTGCCAAAGCACTCATAGCACTTGATGCATCAACTCGAGCATTTGAAAGTTTTGTTTCGTAAACCAAAACCTCCTCTGGTCGAGTTCCTTTTTTAAGTTCGCGCAGTGCAGAAAGTTCAACATCAAGCTGGGCTTGCGCTTCAGCAAGCTCTAGAATACTTTCACTTGCATCAAGGGAAATAATACTGTCCCCAATCAAAACCCTGTCGCCAATATTTTTAGTGATAGTTTTGACTTTTCCTCCTGTTTCAAAAGAAAGGTCAACGCTTTCTGTTGACTGAGCTTTACCTGTAAGAGTTACATCTTGAGTAACAGAACTGCGCACCACAGTAAAAGTCTCGTACACTGGGATTTGAGGACCTTTCAAAAACTTATATCCAGCAAATCCAGCACCCACAATAAATATAAGAACTGCTAGTTTAAGAAAAAATTTCATACTTAAAAAAATATGGAACGCGAAGCTCCTTAAGAAATTAAGTATAGCATGAGGAGAAAAATCAACTTACTGCGTGCGATTATAAGCAAATCGAACCAGAGAGAAAGCAATAATAAGAGCAAAAGCTGAGAGTGCCATTACAGGAATTGTAATGTAACCAAATGTAAAAGTGTATACCTTATCGCAACTTGGACCACCTATTGCCGCACATGGTGGAGAAGGTAAAAAGCCTCTCTGCACAAGATAGTGATATGTAGAAATACAAATTCCGATAGATGAAAGGACAAAACCGTAAGTGAGAACATCGGCTCTTTTTTTCCAAAGCGCAGTTCCTAGAATAATAACCTGCGGAAACATGAAAATGCGTTGAAACCAACAAAGTTTACACGGTTCGTATCCTGCAACTTCTGAATACATAAGACTACCAACGGTCGCAAAAAGAGAAACAACAAAAGCAAAAAGTACTGCTCGCTTCCCTACTACAAGAATAATATTTCGCCCCCATGAATTCCTGAAAACAAGAGCAAGTAAAAGGACTAGGGCTATCACTTCTGCAATAACAGCTAGGATTGAGAATACAATCGTTAAATCACTACCAATTGTGGACATATGTATTAGTTATTAGTTGTAGTTGCTACTGGATTGAGAAAGGCCTGGCAACTTGTTTTTTCAGCTAGCGCTTCTCGGGTCAAAGAACCATTGACGCGTTCACCATCAGCAAAAACCCAAGTTGGATAGGTCTTGATTTCTTTATCTATACAAATTTGAAGCTGTCCTTCACTATCTGGCGTTGAACATTCTACATACGGAAGAAGTGCTGCAGATTTCCCAAACTCTGCTTTTTGTTTTTGACAATGAGGACACCAAAAAGCCCCATAGAAAAGTGCTCCACTGTCTTTGACACATTGAGCAAGCGGGTCATATTTTCCAGGCTTATCTGGAAGAGAAATAAGGAAACCCAAAAGACCTACGGCGAGAACTACAATAAGAATTATTGTCCATTTATTCATGATGAATAATGGTATCAGAAGGAAGGTTCGTTTTCAATCCCGTTTAGAAGCAGATCGCGATCTTTTCATAGGAGCTACTGTTTAGCTTCTTTTTCAGATTTTAAGATATCAGGAAGTGTATTTTTTTTCGTGGGAGCAATCGCGGCTTCTAACGGAATCAATTGCTGTTTCATTTTATATCTGCGATAGATAATAAAGACAACAACCCCACCGAGCGGAATCCAGAAAAGAAGAATCTCTGCATATGTACTGATATGCGCATAGGACTCATATGCTTTACCGAAAGACCAACCCATAAGCGCAAGTATAGTTGAGCGTATAAGAGCCCCGAAGAAAGTAATAAAAGTATAGAGAGCGAGCGGTTGCCTAATAAAACCGCAGAAAAATGCAATGGAAGTACTTGGTACAAAAGGTGCCGCGCGAGTTAAAAAAAGTGCAATGTTTTCTGTTTTTCTTACAACTCTTTTTTCTTGAAAATGCTCGACACTTTTCCAAGATATTCCAAAGAACTTTCCCCATCTTTCAATCACAGGTTTACCTCCATAGTATCCAACTGCATATATAACGTACGAACCAACCGTCACACCGACAGTAGCAGGAAGCACGACAACAAAAATAAGGTCGTAGAGAAGCGCTGCAGAGAAAGCACCCTTAAGGAATACGAAGCCGGCACTCATCATGATAAGAGCTGAAGGAATTGGCGTTATGATCTCTTCAATAATACACGCCCAAAAAACACCCCATGCGCCGAGAGGAATGATGTGCGCCTGAACATACAGAAGAATTTCATTCATAGGATAAATCATAGCAGAAAAAACACCCCATGCAGAGCTATATTAATGAGTAGTATTGCCGTCTTGAGGAAGCTGCTTCCCTTCAACTTTTTGATCAATATGAGAGGTCTCAATATCTTCTTCTGTTGCAATTTTAAAAGCTCTCTTTAAACGTCTTATTATATGGTGACCAACCAAATAATGAATGATCAACATACAGAACGATATAAGTATTATTCCTAATAAAATATACACTAGATTATCCTTTACAAACTGAGTGATCATGAAAGGCATCCGAACATCAAGAGATGTATCACGAACATTTCCTGCCTTATCTATTGCGCGTACTATAACCCTCAATCCTTCTGAACTACCTGCAGGAACCTGATATGGACTCTCCGACTCAATAAAAACAGGAGATTCTGTTATTGGCTGACTTTTATCAATTACCCCAATCTCATATCTATCAGTTCCAGACAAATTATCAGTCGTAAAGAAAGAAACTAGTGCTCTCTCAACAATAGCGAGCGCCGCAACTACATAATTAACCTCCGGTTTAAAATCAGCTGGAGGTGTTGTGTCAATTCGAATCAAAAAATGTCCCGCATTCCCCCATACGCCATTTTTATAAGCTTTTATATGGAAATACCACAGACCATCAGAAAGAGATTCGTACGCATGAGTTGTCGCCGCAGAACTTATTTGATTTGCTGGAATTGTATTTGGTTTATCATCTAAAATAAAACTAAATCCTGTAACACCCAGATCTTTTTCCCACGAAAGTACAGGGTTATTATTGTTATACCACTCACTTTGAAATGGATGTGTTTCAGAAAAAACTTTTACACCTTCAGGTGCCTTAGTGATAATAGTATAATCCGCTCTCCCTGTTTCAATCTGAGCTTCAGTGCCAAAACCATCATTTAAAAGTACTGCTGAATTTGAGCGCACAGTCACAGTTGCCCTACCAGGCTTGAGCGCCTTAAAAGTGACCGCATCCACAAGACCTGAATTAGTTGAAATACCATTAGGTATCACACCCATATACCGAACAATACCTCGTGCATTATCATACGAAGGCGGCTCAACCCAAACACCAATAATTGACCGCCCACCCGAAGGCTGAACAACGGATAAAATATTTTTATCAAAACCAACTTAGATTTCGACACCATTAACTGTCAGTTCTTTCGTGTCGAGCAACAACGGAACTTCAAAAGTAGACCCTTCAACAAACGACCCTGTGCGTGGAGAAATTGTAATGGTGACTGGACGAGTAACTGATGACGCATCAATCACTGCATTCTGTGCATGAACTGGAACAATAGAAAGAAAGCACATTATGCATAAGAAACATATTCTATATATAAAAGGATATGTGTGCATTTTTGAAAAAACTACTTCGAGTCTTCGAATGGAACCGATTGTATGTCTTTTATCTCTTTCTGAATTATTTTTTCGGCATCATCTAGATCTTTTTTAAGCGCCCTAAGTGAATCACTACCAGACCTCGAAATATGTGCTTGCAATCGATTTTTTTTCTCATACAAATCAATATCTTCACGTATAATATCGAATGATTTTTCCAAAACATCTTCTGCTTCACCAACTTCTTTTTTAAGAAGAGTTTTGTTTTTTGCACCTGACCCACGATAACGTCTTGTAAAAAGATAGATTGCGCAAAACGCTAGCAAAAGAGTACTCGCAAACAAAACATACGTACTTGTCTGCCATGTTATATCACCGTAGAACACTCCCCCAACCTCCACAACTAAATTTTCAGATAAAGCACTTCGAGTACCGTCGGTCAAAACCATTATTGCAGTGACCGAGTACGGACCGTTCTTCAAAGCCTCTGGAACAATGAGAGAGAAACTTCCCTCTCCATCGGATACACCTGTGATGAAAACTTTCGAACCATTTGAAGATATGAAAGTTAGAATAACATCAGACTTAGCAAATTTAGACGTGCCTTTTATTGCCATAAGACCATCCTGCTCGGCAAGCGCTATCTCTGGAGCATTGAGCTTACCTGAAACAACCACCGCAGGCTCTTCAACAACAGGCTTAGGTTCAACTTCAATAGGTAGTGGAGACTCCGGCTTAGAAACAGCAGGTTGAACAACATATACACCTCCATGCAAACCTGAAGTAATATCCGTTCCTTGTCCATCGTTCGCAAGAACCTGACCTGACTTAAATGTCACATTTCCTGATCCTGTTTTTATCGCCTTCAAACCCACCGAGAGAACTGTACCCGATCCACCTTGATATCCAGAAAGAGCAACACCCTCAAACTGCACCACGCCAGTTTGCTTTGAAAATGAAGGTTCGGCAACCCAAAAATTGAGAATCGAACCGGCTTTTGTTACTGATTCAATAGCAAAAAGATCAGAGGGAAATGATAATGTTCCCGTAACAGCATTCAAAGGCGTTTCCCCTGATACAACAACGCGAACAATCAGCCTTTCACCTACAGAATATGTACCACTCGCCGGCATTACAGAAAGTGTTGCTGCATGAACAAAAAACGGAACAAGTATGCACAATAAAACACCTAAACAGGTACTGATTATATGTAGCGTTTTCTTTTCCATGCGAAATAAAACAAAAGCAGTATTACCCCTATCATAATGTAAGACCATGGGTTTTCATACCACACAATGTCGGGATAAACCTCAACAATTTTTTCGTTAAGGTTTTGATCTATCGCCTTCACGTATATATAACTTTTTAAAGCCTGGTCTGCGAGCACATAAGGGCTTTCGGCAGGCACCCATGAATCCTTAAATGACAACCACTTAAATCGTGATTCTCTAACTTCATACCGAAGAATTCCCGAACCTTTGTCAACTGTAGAAAAAGCAAGAAAATACTTCCCTTCAAAAAGACCCTCGTCGTATCCAACCTGCGGGACAAAACTCTCAGGTGGAGCCACATCATCTACGTTCAGAGCACCGCCAGATGAGGCAACCACATCTCCTCCAATAGCTATTTTTTTTACTGTGAGAGGAAACTTAGAAGCCTCCGCATCATTTCTTAATGCAACAATATTATTAAACGAAATCTCTCCCTGCCCTTTCATGATCTGTCGAATAAGTGCAGAGAATATAAGCTGCTGTTTTCCAGAAAATCCTCCGGGAGTAATCCCTCCAAAAATAATTGAATCGTCCTCAAATTGAGGTTTTTTAAGCCAGAAATTGATTCTCGAGTTACCGTCATACATACGATCAACTTCAAACATACTCTTAGTAAAGAGAACTTCCCCTTCAAGAGCGTTGATTGAATCTTCCGCATCAACAAATATTAAAACTTCAAAAACTCCTTCTAGACCTTGAGGTTTAACTTCGGCATACAAACTTCCCGCATAAAGAGCACTTGGCGTGCAAAACAATAATGCCCCCAGAGTTAATTGTATACACTTGTATGGTAAATTTTTCATTTATCCGGTCCAATTAAATGCCATGATTGAGAAGTCGACAAGATCTATTTTTCCATCACCAGTTAGATTTGTAGATTCTGTCACTCTAAAAATAGGGCTTAATGTTTTTTTATACCAGAATGCAGCAATTGAAAAGTCTATGAGATTCACTCGACAATCGTTGTTAAGATCTCCTTTTGTTGGGCATTTTTTACTTTCAGCAAGAACAGTTTTTGTACCTACTTTAAATGCAGCGGTTTGACTTGTAGGACTAATAAGACCCTGAAGAATAGTTTTTGACTTGGTTGAATGGTTTCCGATTTCTAGAGGAGATGTATCAAATGCATAAAAATACGCACCACCAAGATCAGTATTTGTTTTTACGAAAAATTCTGACTCGGAGTTAACTTGAATTACAACTTCAGAAGTTGGTGTTGTCTGCCCAAAAATCAAAATATTTTCGCCTTTCTTAACCTCAATTTTATCTACAGCAATAGAAGGCGCAATAAAAATATTTCCAACTGTTACAGTTGCTCCTGTGCCAAGTATTACAGGAAAAGTAATATGAGGTGATTTTCTTCCCTTAGAATCCTCTGAGTACACCGCAAACACAAAACTTCCTTCAGATAGACCACTGAGCCTCACGCTAAAATTAGCTCCTGGATCAGACAGTGTCTGAGCTGCTATTTGACCATCCTTAAGAACAGTTACTGTCGTACCAGGATAAGCTCGTCCAGAAAAAATTACCCCCGTCTGGTTATCAGCAGCAGGAGCACCTACTCCACCGCCACCACCTCCGCCTGCTCCACCACCTGATGCTGGTGGAGCAGCAGGAGCTGTTGGAGTTCCCGAAGCCTCACTTGAGGTTGCAATAAAATTACCAAAAGCGTCCTGAATGCGTATCACAAAGTGGTACGCTGTTCCATTTGTAAGTCCTGTTCGAGTAGAAGAATTCACATTTCCAACTGATGTATATGTATACGGGCCACCTGATGCCGTTGCCTGCCCCACAGAATATCCCGATGCAGTCCAGCCATTAAACCCAGAAGATGAAGTCCACGATAGCGACACCTGACCGTTCCCTGCCGATGCCGAAACAACAGGTGACGAAGCAAACGGAAAATAAAGAAATCCACTACTTATACCAAAAGTTGCTGTGGATGATGTTCCAATAGAAAGCTGTCCAATCAAACCATTAAGCTGAAAGCTAGACGAAGTACCAAAACCTCCAGAAAAAAGTACCGGTTCCATGACTTTATAGTTTATTGAAGAAAATTCCTGAGCATGCACAAACGTAACCATGCTCAACATAGCAAAAAATAAAATTAATACCTGTGAGCGTATGTACATTTATTATAGAAAAATACAGTGAAAGAAAAACTTACTTATATATTCTAGCAACAAAGAACTCAAAAAAAAACTGATACTTAAACAATCTTACAATCACAATGAGTTCAAAATCTCTAAATAAATCATGCTTAAATAAATGAACTTTAAACAACAAGACAGAACCTCACATAACTCACTTTAGATTTATGGATTTGTATTGAGAGAAGTGCTCGTGCCGATATTTATAGGTGCAACTTCGAGAAGTTTTTTTTCTATTGGATCATAGAGATAAGCTTTACGTGCTTCTGAATATACAAGGACTTTGGATCCTACTTTTGCCTGTGCAAAGAAAGCTTGGTCTTTGAGTCGCTCAGGGTCTGAAACTGTTGCTATTGTTGGTGTCTCACCTTCCGGAAGGGCAATAAGTTTACCCACTTCGGCAACCAACATTTCAGCTTCTTTTTGTGCGTTTACTTCCGGATTCTCTTTCATTTTCTGTGTCTGCCCATAAAAGTAATATGCAACTCCACCTGCGGCAATAACAAGCACAAGAAGTCCTGGCACAAGTAACTTTCGAAGTAGTATCATTGCCTGATTATATCAGAAATCAAAACTCTGAGTCACCAAACTACTCACACACAGTTCCCTATTACAACATTACCATCTTGAACGCGTGATCAAGCGATAAAGAATCATGAGATTTTCTTACCTTCTATTACTTACACTACTCAAGGGGAACCGGAGAAGTTTCATTAGGAAGAGTGTTCTCAACAACAGGCAGAGGTTTTGCAGGTGCCACCTCATTTAATGAAGGAATTTCTAGTACTGGTGATTCAGCTGGTATCGATTCTTCCACTATTGGTTCTACTGGGATATCTTCCACAGGGAATACTTCAGGTGTAGTTGAAGCGGTTTCTTCTTGTGATAAGGATTCTTCTACAGGGAATACTTCAGGTGTAGTTGAAGCGGTTTCTTCTTGTGATAAGGATTCTTCTACAGGAAGTGAGTCGGAAGGAACGCTTTCATCTTCCGCATTAACAACAGGTTCCACTTCACTCACTTCTTGCTGAATTGAAGGAGGAACAATATCAATAATAAGTCCACTTGATTCAAATGTGCGCGCACCTTTGACTGCAAGTGCTATCCAGTTGAATAACACATCTTCTTCTGCTGGCTTATTGAGGTAGATAGTAAATCCGGTCGAGGAGGCATGTGCAATAAGGAAGCGAATATCTTTTCCAAGAAGTGCTTGTATCGCAGCAGCACTTTGTCTACCCGCATTGATACCGTCCGCTGTCGCCATGCTTGCATTCACAATTGGCTTTTCAAGATACTCTCGGTCGAACGTAATCGTAACCTCTGTGTCTCCTTTTTTCACAAGCGCAAAACCTGCGGTATCTGTCGTAAAGTACGGTCGGCCAAAGAACAGAATATCTGGATTGATACGAAGTTGCTCACCCAAGGCATCAATAGTATCTACACGTAGACCATTTGCTATGATGCGAGGACTGAAGAGTTCAATACCTGCATTTAAACGGTCGGTAAATATCTCAGAATCGAGAGAAGAGTTGCTATCAATTGATGCTCTGTAGTCACGGAGAAATTCAAGAATATCGAGATCACGATCTGCAATCGATAGTGTTGCTGTGGTAGTAGCTAAGGTCAGATCATTCACTAAAGGTTTGCATGGAACAATTAGGTCTTCTGTCGTACTTGCAAATTCTTCGGTTGTTGATGCTGAAGCAAATTCACCTGAAGTACAACTTGGCTGTGGGAGAACATTTTCCACAGAAAGTCCTTCCGCAAGCGCAGGAACATCAACAGAAAGCCCTTCCGCAAGTGAAAGAGTCTTCTTTTCATCCATCAAAACAGAGAGTGAGACTCCTCCATAATCAACAAGATTCACAAAGACAGTCATTTGCACACATTGTCGTGTTGCATTTTCTGGATCTCCTGGACAAGCACTGAGCTGACTCTTGTCTATATTCTCAATCACGGTACCGAGGACACGACCGGCTTTAGTTGCCCTCATACCATATCCAGCGAGCGATGAAGTAGTAATTCTATCGCCTACTTTAGGCATGCCATTTTCAGTCGTGATCTTGACTGGTATACGACCTACGAGAGCGATTGGATATGTAGTGTCACTCGCTGGCCCCAAAGTAAGTCCCGGCTTTGTGGAAACAACACCAAGCACATTTTTCTGATACGCTCCAGTCGCGCGTTTTACTCCAAGTGGGACATCAGGGTCAATCGCCACAATTTCTCCCGCTTCAAGAGTGTCAGTCGAACTATAACGCTCCGCCAAGTCGGCACCTTGCCCCAAACCAAGCACATCTTGAGTTGAACCGAATAGACCCGACGCTACCAACTGCAGGCGGATATCTTCAATGGCTCCAATAGTATCAGTTTGAAGACTCTTCAAGCTTACATCTTTGCGCTGTGTCCTAAAGAATGCCAGGTTACCAAGCACCAGCGTGTCTGAGTAAGACGCAATGGCGGAAATATCATCCGCATCCGTCCCACTCCACGTCGCACCATTATCATCCGCGACATAGCCGGCATCAGAATGAATAACTTCTGTTTTAATTGACCCGGATCCGGCATTGGTAAAGACCGTGATCGCACCTCCGTCGGCACCATCACTTGTGCCGACATACATTTTGCGTATTTTATTAAGTGCAGTCGGGGAATCAACCGAAATAGCGGTCACATTGTTGGTGGCTCCATATAGTTTTGCGGGGGTCACTACGTAGTTCGTGGTCGCGTCAGGTGTAGTGGTAAAGGCCGGAGCCACGGTAAACGTCGTTGCCGAGTTTGCAACAATAGTTCTTGTTTGTCCTATACCCGTACCCTCCGTGAGCTCTACGATAAGCCCCACAAAAGAGTCTGGCACATAAGCCTCGCCCGAGTCCCCAATCGTCGTTGAGGTAAACGTCGTTGCGTCTGTCACATTGGCGTTTGGCCTAATAAGGTGGGCACGACCATCAAGATAAAGCTTGTTGGCACCTGCTGCAGTTAGACCTGCCGCCGTCGTACCGCCGTTTGCGCTCCAGACAAAATCATCAATCGATCCATCCCAGAAGTTTATTCCTGTAACACACGCGGCGCCGGAACAGGTACCGCCGACGGTCATTATTTGAGCCGCCGTGTCTAGAGTGAGTGCTGCCGCAAGTGTGGTGTCACATGCGACTGCTTGCCTGCCGTCTATATAAAGACAAATGTCAGTACCTGTTCTGGTAAATACGGCGTGGTGCCATTGATTGTCATTATACAGAGCAGTTGACGTGACAATGTCATCGTAGGACGACGAAGTGGTAAATGTTGCGTCGTCGTCAATACCGAAGACAATACTGCCCGCAGCATTCATTCCTCCATACATACAACCAACGGTTTGTACGGGAGTTGTGTCGAAACATTTCTCAAACAGCGTGTCTCCCCCCGCTACCGGTAACGTTGTCCCATGTTTAAACCAGAGCGAGACAGTAAATGAAATGAGTGTAGAACCCACTGCTGTATCCGCGTCGTTATCGCACGTATTGTCAGCGTTCGCATCAGAACAGAGATACGAATTGTTGTTGAAGGTGATGCCATTACCGCGGACACCGGCACCGCCAAAAGTCGGCCCGGTTGCGTTTGCACTATCAAGCACATTGCGCGTCGTTCCGGGGGCGCCAATAGCGCTAAATGTTTTCGTGGCGCCGAGCGGTTCTTCAAAAAGATGCACTGAACGCACCGAGCCTACCATATACGGTGTGGAGGTTGAAATAGTGGTTATTTTTGACCATGATGCAGCAACCAAGGTACCACCGGAAGTTTGCACTTCGGCTAGCCCTTGATTAGTACCTAGATAGACCACATCTCCCGAATCAATCTGTCCAGCTACCGATGATTCGCGTGCGCTAGACCCGCGCTCTATGACTGCGAGAGCACCGGGAGAAGTGGATATGGTAGGTGCCGTCTCTGTGGTGATTGGTGTGAGACCCGCAAGCGTTTGATCGTAGAGGCGACCTGGTGCGTTTTGTGCTACTGACACCGTATCAACAGCTCTCCATTCTTCCAATTGTTGTGTTGTTTCGTTCGTCGCATACATGCGTCCACGATGCGTCATGACAACTTGGTTATAGTCATCATTTGCGTTATCAGCATAGGTTAATACTTTTCGAGTACCCATGTTTATAACTGAAACTCCAGAGTCAGTCGCAGCGGCAATAATTGTAGTTCCCCGAGAAGGCCCTCCCTGTGAGTCGATAGGAGCAATAAGGGTACCTGCCGCACCTTCGTTTGAAGCTGTTTGGAGTGCAATAGAGACATCGTTAACTGTCACGTTTACAATCGCGAATCCAGTTTCGGCATTGTCCGCGTAAGTTGCCGCAGAGTTTCTACTACCGATAGCTATATCTGCCTGAATGCGGTTCGTCGTATTATAGCGATACATAACATCTTGCTTGAAATCAAAAGCGTACATGCCAGTCGCAGAAGTACCGTTGGTTCCAACCACAACCACACCGTTTTCAGCACCAACGCCAGACGGGTTGTTGTTATTATCGGCGCCGAGCGCAAAGGTGCCCGCTTGGGTAAACTTCATCCAGAGTGTGTTATTGCTTCCATCAAAGATATACAACGCGTCAGTGGTCGTGATAAGGATTGCTTTGCGAGGGAAGGCAGATGCGCCGCACCGGTCATCGGTAGCAACAATACAAGGATCATTCACGCCATCGTCTTTTGTCTCTGAGTACCACGACAAGTTCTGCGATAAAAGATTATTGCGCCATTCCCCAGCGTCAGCGTCTCTCATTGTGTCGTACACAAATATGTCAATAATGCCCGTCAAACTCTGTTGCAAATCAAGTCCGACGCTTTTAAAGTCGCCGTACGCTGTTGCATCAAGACGTGCCGTTGCGCTACCGATAATGAGACCTTCTGTTTGGGAAAGTGCGAGCATATCTACACCTGCATCATCTTCCACAATTATAGGATTACCGGTCGCTTGAGATTTATCAACAACAATACGAAGACCGGTTCCAGTGTTGGCATTTGCATCAACGGCGTCCATTGTAATTTGAAGTGCATCGCCACTGTATGTACCGCCCGTTGCAGGGTTAGTGGTGAGCTGAAGAAGATTATGAGTACTTGCCTCTGCTGTTGTTTCAGTAATTACAACAGGAGTTGCCGCTGCAGTTTCAATTGTTGAACCGCTAGTATAAGAAGCCTGAAGAGAACCTCCAGAACTTCCACCCACACACGTTCCATTAATTGAGAAACAACCTACAGCAAGATTAATTCCATTCGAGAAAGATGAGGTTGCAGAAGCAGTAACATTGAGAAGTGTTGTGATATCTGCTCGAGTGAAGGTAGAAGTAGCTGTGGTTGAAGTTGCTTGGAAATACGGAGCAGAAATCTGACGGAATGAAGACAAGCCTCCAGCAAATGTTGAAGTTCCAACTCCGGTAATAGCAAGGTTAACTGTTGTAGTTGGGATGAGTGACGATTGTGAGAAAGTATTTAATCCAAGTTCAAACGCTTGACCAAATAATGATCCTCCACCACCAGTCGCATCATCTCCATCACAAAGATTTACTGAACCTGTAATTGCTACACAAAAATCAGATAATGATTCTCCATATGTTCCAAAAATTTGAAGTCCAGTAGAAACAGCGAGTCGCGGAAACGTAGATGTTGCAGTAGTTGAAGTAGCAACAACATAATTAACTGTCGGTGAAGTTGAAGCGGCTAAAATGTTTGTTCCTCCTATTGAATAGATCCAACCTTGATCAAATGAACCTGCACCCGTTCCTCCGTTTGTAACGCTAATAGAACCTGTCACTTGTGAAGCAGGTAGTGACAAGTTAGGCAAGGCAATAATTGAAGCAACAGAACTTGTTGCTGCTAAGTTGT
>Ga0163151_10003153_pt1 | contig 24113 bp, 19 predicted proteins | sample OliLakLV19MP5IB2_FD_145596 | JGI IMG/M metagenome (GOLD analysis project Ga0163151, IMG submission 145596) | Freshwater microbial mat bacterial communities from Lake Vanda, McMurdo Dry Valleys, Antarctica - Oligotrophic Lake LV.19.MP5.IB-2 | ecosystem: Environmental > Aquatic > Freshwater >...
TGAGCCAGTCTATCAAAGACCACGAACTGGAAAGCCGGATGCGGGAGATCCGCCAGTCCGGTTTGGAAGGGAGGGGCGGGGCAATCCCCCGTTCCTACCTTTATCTGGGCCGAGTTCGCGAAGCCAAAATCCCGGCAATTCATCACCACACCCCGCTCTGCAAGAGCTCCGTCGATCCTGCCCCTGGTTCTTTTGGGTTCCGCAATTCGTTCAACAAATATCACTGCAATCCTCACGTCCCGCAGAAGGTCTGGTAATTACTATCGTCGGGTGCTGGCGGAGTGCTGAATTCCGGCAGTTGACGGTCGTAATCAAATGGGCGCGCGAGCACATCGATTAGTTTTTCCGCCACGCTCAGGTCGCCTTCAACAGTCGCGGCGTCGAGGGCTTCCTCCACCTTGTGGTTTCGCGGGATGTACGCCGGGTTGTGTCGGCGCATGAGGACCCGAACTTCGCCGGGGGCCTGTGTCTGGCGACGCAGCCTTTCCTGCCAGCGGGTGCGCCAGGTTTTAAATCCCTCGCTGGCCGCGAGGGTGTCGTTGGTCATCAATTCGCCTGAGAGATCCCGGAATGTGTTGGTGAAATCCGCTCCTTGATCCTGCATGACGGCAAGGAGGTTCTCGGCCAGTCCGGCATCGCCTGCTTCTTCGTTAAAGAGTCCAAGCTTGGCGCGCAGCCCTTCCAGCCAGCGTGCATGGAAAACTTCCGGAAATGTGCTCAAGATTTCATTGGCCACGGCGACGGCTTCCTTTTCGTCGGCATGCAGCAAAGGCAGCATGGCGGAGGCGAGGCGCGACAGGTTCCAATGGGCGATCTTCGGCTGGTTGGCGTAAGCGTAGCGTCCGTGGCTGTCGATGGAGCTAAAGACCGTTTCGGGATGGTAGATGTCCATGAATGCGCAAGGCCCGTAGTCGATGGTCTCGCCGGAGAGAGCCATGTTGTCGGTGTTCATGACGCCGTGAATGAAGCCAACATGTTGCCAGCGCGCGACGAGCGCCGCCTGGCGTTGGAGTATGGCTTGAAATAAAGCTGGGTAGGGTTGTTCCGCCTCCATGAGCTCCGGATAATGGCGGCGCAAGGTGTAGTCGGCGAGCACTCGCAAGTTCTCGGGCACACCAGTGGCGGCGGCCCATTCAAACGTGCCGACGCGGAGGTGGCTCGACGCGACGCGGGTGAGGATGGCACCGGGCAACGGGGTCTCGCGAAAGACCGGCTCGCCGGTGGTGGCGACAGCCAAGCTGCGAGTGGTGGGGATGCCCAGCGCGTGCATGGACTCGCTGATGAGATATTCGCGGAGCATCGGGCCGAGCGCGGCGCGGCCGTCCCCGCCGCGCGAATACGGCGTCCGTCCTGGCCCTTTGAGCTGAATATCGAAACGCTCGCCCCGGGGCGTGAGTTGTTCGCCGAGCAGAATGGCCCGGCCATCCCCCAGCATAACGAAGTTTCCAAACTGATGGCCGGCGTAGGCTTGAGCGATGGGTGACGCTCCGGGGGGCAGGACGTTTCCTGTGAACCATCCGGCGTTTTCGGGTCGGGCGAGCGTGTCTGGGTCGAGTCCCAGGTTTTCTGCCAGAGAACTGTTGAGCAGCATCACTCGCGGTGATGAAACAGGAGTGGGTTGCACCTGCGCGAAGAAACGAGCGGACAACTGCGCGTAGGAATGTTCAAGACGCCATCCGTCTGTTGGCGGAACAGCGGGAGATATGGAGGGTGTCATCGCGGATGGGAGTTCACTTGACGGCGTGGGCCTGCAGGTCTTCCAGTGAAATGAACTCAAGCGCATGAAGGTGGGTTGCTTCGAGCACGACGGCTGGAGCTTTGCCGACTTCAAAGGCCTCCACCCAGCGGGTCACGCAGAGACACCAGCGGTCGCCGGGTAGCAACCCTGGGAAATCGTAGTGCGGCATCGGTGTCGAAAGGTCGTTGCCCTGCGCGCGGCTGAAGGCTAGGAACTCAGCGGTCGCCACGATGCAGACGGTGTGAAGACCCTTGTCATCGGGACCGGTGCGGCAGAAGCCGTCGCGGTAAAATCCGGTCATCGGCGAGTAGCAACAGCCTTTCAGGGGCTGGCCAAGAACGTTGCTGGGCATGGTGTTTTTTGAATGTTCGGTTGTTAATTTGCTTTCACCAGATGGTGCATCGTCCAACCCAGATTACACCAATTTAAATGCGCGGAGTTCAAGGGCTTTCTGGAGGTGTTTGGAAGTGGCTCGTCATGCGGCAAAATTTGGGTTCTTAGCGAATGCGTATTCCCGGACCACTTCGCCGTTGATCAGGTGTTGTTGAATGATTCTTTCCAACACGTCGGGTGTGCAGGAATGATACCAGACAGCTTCAGGATAAACGACGGCGATCGGTCCCCGGGCGCAGACACGCAAGCAGCCAACTTTGGACCTATAAACCGCGCTTTTCGGACCGGCGATGTTCAGTTCTTTCAACCGCTTTTTCAGATAGTCCCATGAACGGATGCCCGCTTCGGTGTCGCAACATTTTGCCTCCGTCGGCTCCGCACATAAAAAGATGTGTCTGCGGTAAGATTCGATTCCAAGGGTTTTGACCGAAAGATCGAGTTGTTTGTCCAAGGTTAAAGTCCTTTTTCGGTGGGCGACCAAATGATCGGAGGTCTTGTGGGTGGTGAAACGGATTTTCGGGGATGATGCCGAGCCTCTTTCCAGAAGGTGTTCAACGCCCTTGCAACTTCTTCGGGCGCATCCAAGGGGGTGGCGTGACCCGCATTCGGAAGCCTTGTCATTTGAATTGCACTATTGGTGCGGGCGACTCCCTCAATTTTGGAAATTGGTATGATTTTGTCGTTCTCTCCATGAACAATAAGCAGGGGAAAGGAAGCTTCATGGAGAATCTGGGTTCTGTCCGGGCGTTTCGCCATGGCTTCGAGGGCCCAGGCGAGACCATTCACGCCAGACGACTCAGCTCCTATGTTCAGTTTTTCGGCGATCAGATCCGCGTTTTTTGGGTCGGAGATCATCTGGGGTCGGATGGCATCGACGGCGGCCTGAACACCTTCCGACCGGATTTTCCGAATCAGATCCCAGCGCTTTTCCCGGGTCTCGGGCGAATCTGCCCCCGCGTGGGAACTGATCAAAACCAGCCCCAGGACTTGTTCACGGAATTTCTCGGCGAAAGCCAGTGCCACATAACCGCCCATGGACATTCCGGCGACGATGACTTGGTCGATGCCCATTTCATCAAGACGGTTCTTCAAGAATTCTGCGTAAAAATCGATGGACGGCGACGTCGGACACGTGGGTTCATTTCCGAATCCTGGGAGGTCAGGCGCGATGCAACGGATCGATGGATCTATACCCTGGATCACCTGATTCCAAAGCGTGTGATCAAACGGATAACCATGAATTAAAACGAGTGCGGCATTATTCATCTTTTTTCATCCTGTGCCCGATTCTTTTTCCGGATTGAATCGACGGCTTTGGTTGCGTGCGGACGCCATTCTGAATTTGAATCTAATTCGGATTCAAAAGGATTCAACATCTGCAAAGGGGGGACACCGTCGGAACCTAGAATCTCCCAATCGATGAAATAATCTGTGGAGTGTTCGCGCATCAAACCCATGGCCTTCGAACGGATGGAAGCTCGCGTATTGGAAGGGGCGGTCAGCATGCGCTTTTCAATCTCCGTTTCTGAAACCAGCCACGGCGCTGGAGTTTGTGCCAGGGCGAGACCAAGGCTTCGCGCCGGGTCGATGTGATGAAATTCCAGATCCTGGGATTTCAGCCATGGATCGTTCCATGGGATATTTTCCTGTTCCATGAACTTTTCCAGGATAAATCGTTTGGTGATCCAGTCGATCTTTCCAACCAAGGCATCGCGGTTGGTGATGAGAGTTTCCAGTGTTTCCCCCCAGATCTTGATCAGATCATCTGTTTCCCGGTCGCGTCCCTTAAATTGCCGGGCAGCGGCCTCATGGTATTGGTGCAGGATTTCCACCGCACCGGCGGATTTGCCGTTTGCCAGTGGAACCAGCCAGGGTCCGTCCGGGTTGTGTGACAATTGCCGGAAAGTGCTTACGGCATCGGCCAAAACAAACTTTGGCATGGAATCAGTTTCCAATAGATCCAGCACCAACGAGGTGGTGCCAACCTTCAGCAGCAAAGTCGCGGGAAGTACGCTGGTGTCACCGTGCAAGAGGTGGAGCCGCCGGTATTTCTGGGCGTCAGCGAGCGGTTCGTCCCTGGTGTTGATGATGGCCCGGTTGAACTGCACCCATTCGAAAAGGTCGTTGTTGATGTAGTCCGCACGCTGGCTGATCTGAAACTGGCTTTGATGACCGGGCAGGGGAATCTCCAGGCGATGATCACCCGTTGGTATTCCACCCACACGTCCTGAACTGCTGTAAAGAACCCTCAAGGTTAGGAACGTGAGCAGGGATTGCACGTTGAGTTCGGTCAGGGGAGCGGTGCGTCGAAGTAAATAGTTTTCATGACACCCAAAGGTGGCGCCGGAATAGTGATCCACATTGTTTCGAATGAAACTGACTTCACGTGTCAGTTTGAGATCGTTCAGGGCGTGGGTGAGCATGGCGTCGCCCGCCTGGTCATATGCCAGAACATCTAACAAACTAAGGCATTCAGGAGTGCAATATTCCAGGTGACCCATGTCCACGTAGGCGCGTCCTCCGTTGAAAAGAAAACCTCCATTGCCAGCCGGTTCGTCCCAGTCCCGTTGATGAACATCGATCAACCCGTAACGTTGCCCGGCAAAAATCCAGTCGCGCACGCGGGCCACGGCTCCGGGTGAGACCGGCAACTGGGAGGTCAAACATCCATATTCGGTTTCGAGTCCAACGATGCGATTCATGGATGGAAAATCAATCGTTGGTCGGTCTCATTTTTCTACGCCCGCCTCCAGGGATCGAAAACGGGACGGCTTGGTGGTGTTGCGATCTAAGAATCCCAGTTCCATCTCGCGATCTACGGATTCTTTTTTCCAGGATTGCTCCAGAATTTCCGGGCCGGGAATCTCCTGGAAATTTTTTCCCAGCTTGAGAATGGTCCAGGCATCCCGACAACGTTTTATGGCTTCCTGAATCGGTGTCGCGGCATTGACCTGGGAACTTAACCAGTCACAAGCGTTTCGTTCGGTTTGGGGATCCAGGGTGATGACTGAAATTCCTCCTCGTTTGAGTTCGAATGAGCCGTCAAAGTGGAGGCGGACAAGCAGATCCTCCGAAGGCGCGCGACCCAGCTCGGCCAGTAGAATTTCAACCAGGATCGGCGCGCTGAAAATTTGTTCGAACTGGTTTTTCAACTGCGGACTCAAGGCGAAACTGACAAGGCGTTTCAGGGTGACGTCATCGGCCGCCCGGGTGAATGCCTCCATGTGAGCCACGTCAATGGCAGCCTGGCGCATTTTTTCAATGTCTGCGGGATGCCCGATTGCGCCCATGGCGTGGCGGTCAAAGATTTCGAATATTTTCGACTGACCCGTTCCGACTCCAAAGAATAGGATTCCGGCGTTCAGGCTGACTGCAAAAACAGGAGAGCCGCCTTTGAGCTGGTCCTTCACATATTCGCGGCGGTTGGCGACGGCCTCCAGCCAGCGGTAAGGTTCCTCGGTCATGATGTTGTGGCCTCCTGGCGCAGAAAACGTTTTTGATCCGAATTGGAAATGGTGGTGACACCTTCCAGGGTCAGAATTTTCAGGGTGGCAAAGGTGTCTGTTTCCGGGTTCACACCGCCGGTGGCCGAATCAAATTCCGACGCGGTCATGAGCAGGCGGAGGGCGAATTGCACTGCCTGGGGAAGCGACATTTCAGAAGGTCTTGGACTACCATAACGTTCTTCAAAAGCCATCACGCTCCGGATCGTTCCAGAACCTGAGCCCGAGCTGGCGTTCCCCACGGCTTGAAACTGGGCACCCAGGGGATCGTAAAAGAAAATCTTCGCTTCCGCCGGGTGACTGTTGCGGTCGATCCCGGCAAAAAGCGGAACCACAATGCCGACTCCCTGCATCGCCATTGGGATGTTGTCGCGTAAAAGGCGTGCCAAAGCGCGAACCTTCGCTTTCAGACTGAGCGATTGAAGCTGGCTTCTGCGGTAATATTCGAAGGAAGTCTGAAGAACCCTTGCCATTTCAAAGGCGGTGGCTGGAACACCGGCGATGGCCAGCAACGATTCCGAATCAATTTCCAGGACTTTTTCCACCTGATCGGTGACGATGACGTTTCCTGCGGTGGCACGCCGGTCACCAGCCATCAATACTCCGTCCCGAAAATGAAAGGCGAAAACCGTGGTCGCCTGCGTGACCGGCGGGAGGTGGCTCCCTTGCCCGGCAGAAAGTGGCGCGAGCTTGTGCTCCGCCAGCAGGCCGAGAAAATCCCCTGCGACTTTAATGCTCATTGGCCGGTGCGTTGCCGGTAACGTTTGGCTTGATCGGGATCGACCTTGCGCATTCGTTTAAGCAGCTCCTCGGTGTTGGGTTTTTCCACTTTGGGAGCGGAGGGGCCTTCATTTCCGCCGCCTGATCCTGGGGTTTGGGGCCGAGATTTTTGAGTTTGGTCCGGCATATTTTTTCCTATCAGAAAACAACTCCTGTGTGCATGGGGAAACTCGCAGAAAATTTCCATAAGACAAGTGGGATCACTGGGAGATCTCTGATCCGGGCGTGACTAAACCGTGTCGATGCAGAAGGAAAAGAAGGAAACCGCCAATGGAGGCGAATTAACGCGAATAGAAAACGACAAATAGACATTGGGGTGGGTCACCATTGTCACCGTTTGATGACCGATTTCAGGGTCTCAGAAAGCCGTGGTATAACCTTTCTTTATTTGCGTCCATATCTTAATCGGTTTGCAAATATCCGAAGTTCTGCCAGTCTCGTGATGGCGATGAATCCGCAGTCTTCAAAAGAATCGGCCCGGCCACTTTTACAGACAGAGCAGGCGGCGTTGATCAACCTGCTGATTGACGATGACCCGGCCATTTACCATTCGATCCGGGAAAAAATACTCTCTTACGGAGCCGATGTAATTCCCTGGCTTCGGACATTCCATCTCGATTCCGATCCGGCGACGCGGAGACGAACCCAGGAGATCATCACAACCCTTGAGCGTCAGCAATTCGACTCGGCTTTTCTCGGGTTTTGCCTGAAACAGGGCGAAGACCTGGATCTGGAGGATGGGGTTTTTCTTCTGGCCCGAACGCAGTATCCCAACATCAATGTCGTGGCTTACCGCGCATTGCTCGACAGTTTCGCCCAGGATTTGAAGGCAAAAATTGGGCTTCGAAATCCACCCGAAACAACCCTGGGGACTGTGAACGAGCACCTCTTTGAACATCTCACTTTCCGGGGTAATGAAGAAAATTATTACGATCCGGAGAACAGTTATCTCAACCGGGTGATGGACCGGCGGATTGGCAATCCCATCAGCATTTGTATCATCTATATGCTCGTGGCCAGGCGCCTCGGCCTTCCTATCACCGGCATCGGGTTGCCGGGCCATTTTGTCTGTCGTTTTCAATCTCCCATGGGGGAATTTTACATCGACACCTTCAACCGCGGAAAACTTTTGACCAAGGCCGATTGCATCAAGTTTCTGCACGACAGTAATCATACCTTGCAGGAAGGGCATCTCATACCCTTGAGTCCCCGGCGGATGCTGCTCCGAATCTGCGCCAACCTGCATCAAATTTACAGCCAGACGGATCTGTCACCCGAAGTTTCACGGTTTCAGCGCTACCTCGTCGCACTGGCAAAATAACGGGCCTGTTTCCCGCCGGGCTGCTCTGGTTTTTTGTGGTTCCCGCGATTCCCTCCAATTGGAGGCTCCCATGTTTTCTTTGAATTTCACGGTGAGGGGGCGTGATTAAAAGTGGGTGAAGATGTACGGAGACCTCCCCGGAGCGCGGGTCTGTGAGCTGTGTGAGCCGCAGCAGTGCGCCTGTGAGCGAACTGAATCGGTGAGGTGGAAGTCCTCACTCGGGGCTAGACCTGACCTCGATAGTCGAAGGTAACTGCGTCGCCGCGAGGCGGGGTGGGGAGCAACAGGAGACGAACTGCTGGTCTATAGGATGACGAACTCGATTCGGCCTGTCGCTGTTGGCGAGCCTGCTGCTGAAAGGCGAAGCAAGCTGAAGACATTTACGGCCGGTGGCCGTGGGTGGAACGGAGTGTTTGGAGTGAGCGCATGTTGCAGACCCAGGAAACAGGAGTCAAAGGGGGCAAGTGGTTCCAATGGCCAAATGACTACTTTGAGAACCTCGGGTATTTCAGTCTGGACAGTCTGGAGAAAGCTCGGCGTTTAGCACTGCATTCGCGATAAGCGACTGCCAATCTGGAGAGCCGCCAGTCAGGTTCGGAGGGCGGAGCGAGGTCAATCCCTTGTCCCGACCCCTATCAAGTCAGTCCTTTCGGTGCCGATTGTTTCAAAGCATTCTTCATGGCAGAGCGCTGCGGGTCACAGACCCGCGATCCGTGTAGGCCTCACCCAGTTTTAATCACACCCACGGTGAGGAAGGCATTGATTTTCCCCGTGTGTTGCCGATAAAGTCCCCGTTCTTTACGATCAAAATGAAAAGAGTTGTCTTACTTGGCAGCACAGGCTCCATCGGAACCAGCACTGTAAAAGTGGTGGGAGACCTTTCGGACCGGTTGGAGCTTGTCGGGCTTGCAGCTGGCAACAACTCAGAGCTGCTTTTGAAGCAGACGCGTCATTTTTCGCCCAAAGCCATCTCCATTCAAGATGCTGGCAAAGCCCGTGAACTCGCAGAACAGCTGGATCACAGGACGCCAGTTTATTCCGGGACGGAAGGATTGATAAAACTGGCGACTTTGCCCGAAGCCGACATCGTCCTCATCGCCATTGTCGGGACCGCTGGCCTGCGACCCGCCCTCGCAGCCATCCGCGCCGGCAAGGATATAGCGATCGCGTCCAAGGAGATTTTGGTCATGGCCGGCGAAACGGTCATGAATGAGGCTCGAAAATATGGCGTGAAGGTCCTGGCAGTAGATAGTGAACATTCAGCCATCTTCCAGTGCCTGGATGGTAAACCGGTCGATTCGGTGCGGAACCTTTTGCTGACCGCATCAGGCGGACCATTCCGCACCACGCCTGCCGCAGAGTTCACCGGGATCACCGTCGAACGCGCCTTAAAACATCCTTCCTGGGTGATGGGACGGAAAATCACCATTGATTCCGCCACTTTGTTTAACAAGGGCCTGGAGATGATCGAGGCCAGATGGCTGTTTGACATCGGGATGGAGCGGGTGAAGGTGGTGGTTCATCCGCAAAGCGTGATTCATTCCATGGTCGAGTTTGTGGATGGTTCCATCCTGGCGCAGCTTTCCACTCCAGACATGTGCCTGCCCATTCAGTATGCGCTGACCTATCCGGACCGGGCTTCCAGCGGGCGGGTGCAGACCAATCTTGCGAAGCTTGGAACGCTCAGTTTTGAGGAGCCCGACTTGGAACGGTTCCCATCTCTGAATCTTGCCCGTGAAGCCGGGGAGAAGGGTGGCACACTTCCAGCGGTGCTCAACGCCGCCAACGAGGTGGCGGTTGAAGCTTTTGTAAACCGAAAGGTCGGTTTCGTGCAAATTTCAGAAATCGTGGCATTAGTGATGAAACGACATCGTCTGGTGGAGCATCCAAGCCTGGAACAAATTTTGGAAGCAGATGCTTGGGCGCGCCAGGAGGCCTCCATCGGATGAAAGTCGATCAGGGGGTCTCAGGGTTTGAGTTGCGAAGTTGCCAGAGGCCGGATGCTTCGGTAGATTCCCCGATCTGTTGGAAAAGCAGGCAAGTGCATGGATAATACGAAAACGAAAAAATCGATCTGGTTCAGGGCCGAGATGATCATGGTAGTGATTGTCGCACTGATTCTTTATAAGTTCGGCCTGATGGGCCTGTACGTTGGCGGAGCAGTGGTGTTGCTTTTTGGTTCCGCCATTTTTGTCCATGAATGGGGTCATTATATAGTAGCCCGAAAAAGGGGGTTGAAAGTCGAGGCGTTTGCCATCGGTTTCGGCCCGAAATTATTTGGATGGACCAAGGACGGGATTGAATATTCCTGGAGGCTGATTCCTGCGGGTGGTTATGTCAAACTCCCCCAAATGGTCACATCCTCTGCCATTGAAGGTGGTGTTGAAAATGCGGAGAAAACACCTCCCGCCTCGCCATTATCCAAAATCCTTGTGGCGGTGGCCGGTCCGTTCATGAACGTGGTTTTCGCCTTTGCCATTGCATCAGTCATTTATCTGGTCGGACTTCCCAAGCTGATCAATCCCTCCGTGGTTGGATACGTCGATCCTGATTCCGAAGAGGGACGCGCAGGCCTTCGCGAGGGAGATCGGATCGTGGAGTTGAACGGCGAGCCTGTGGATTCCTGGGAAACCCTCCAGATGAAAACCATTCTGGCCAGGACCAACTACCTGCCCGTGGTTTACGAGCGTGTAGGTCAGAGATCCAAGATCTATCTCACTGCGACGCAGAACGAGATGATCGGGTTGAAGATGCTCAACATCAACCCCAAGGAACATCCTGTTTTGAAACGGATATTGCCGGGCGGAGCCGCTGATGCGGCCGGACTCAAGGACAACGACGAGTTGGTGGCCTTTGCCGCCGTTCCCATTGTCAGCCGTGAACAGTTTATCGACTTGGTCAAGGAGCGTGCGGGCAAGGCGACACCGATTGTGGTCACCCGCGGCGGCCAGAAGATGGAACTGTCAGTCACTCCAACCCTTGATCCTGCGAAAAAAGTGGGGCGGATTGGGGTCGAAATCGGGAGCACCACCACAGGAAAGTACGTGGATCAAAGGCCCGGTCCAACTCCAATCAAACAAGTAGCGGAGGTCTGGGATCAGATGGTCAGCACTTTTAACGCATTGCTGCATTCCAAGGAATCCGGGGTGAAAGCCAAGGACCTGAGCGGCCCGGTGGGGATCATTACAGGTCTTGCCTTGAAAGTGAACGACGATTACCGTCTGGCTCTGAGTTTCCTGGTGCTTTTGAACATCAATCTGGCCTTCCTCAATATGCTTCCGATACCGGTGCTGGACGGAGGTCATATCTTGATGTCCATCATCGAAGCGATTCGACGGCGTCCGATCAGTCCAAGAATCGTCGAATATTCAACAACCGTATTCGCTGTTTTGTTGATTTCGTTCATGCTCTACGTGACTTGGGCTGACATCCAAAGGTTCTCGCGCCTTTGGTCGTTTTTTCCGGGCAAAGCTCAGGTTGAACAGTCCGAGAAGCCAGCGGAGCCCGCCTCCACCAATTCAGCCCGCTGATCTACAATGCGTTATTGTTCCTCACCTTATTCTTATGCGCGCCGGTTGACACGTGAAGTGTTGGTGGGCGATTTATCAAAGGGCGGCGTGATCATCGGAGGGCATCATCCGGTGGTTAAACAATCGATGCTCACCTGTGACACCATGGACACGGCATTGTGTGTCCGGCAGACCTTGGAACTGGTGGAGGTTGGGTGTCAGATCGTCCGTATCACCGCTCCGACGATCAAGGATGCCGCAAATCTGCAGCAAATCGTCACCGAACTACGGTCGCGCGGTTGTCAGGTTCCGATCGTTGCGGACATACATTTCAAACCCGACGCCGCGTTGGAAGCGGCCCGGTGGGTGGAGAAGGTCCGGATCAATCCCGGCAACTATGCGGACTCAAAAAAGTTCGCCATCAAGGAGTACAGCGACGAGCAATACGAAGCCGAGTTGCGAAGGATCGAGGAAAAATTCACTCCGTTGGTGAAACTTTGCAAGGAGCTGCGACGCGCCCTGCGCATCGGCACCAACCACGGTTCGCTCAGCGACCGGATCATGAACCGTTTCGGAGACACGCCTCTTGGCATGGTCGAGAGTGCCTTGGAATTTGCGCGGATCGCCCGCAAAAACGATTATCACAATTTCGTTTTCTCGATGAAATCGAGCAATCCGAAGGTGATGATCGAATGTTACAGGCTGCTTGTGGCGCGACTTGAGGAGCTGGGGGCCGATTGGAATTACCCCATTCATCTGGGCGTCACGGAGGCTGGGGAAGGGGAGGACGGAAGGATCAAGAGCGCGATAGGCATCGGGTCGTTATTGTGTGACGGGCTGGGGGACACCATCCGGGTTTCGTTGACCGAAGATTCTCCCAGAGAGATCGCAGTGTGCAACGATCTGCTGCAACAGATTCCGGTCCTGTTGAAGGGTGAACGTGTGGAAAATCTGCCTTTATCCTACGATCCTTTCAGTTATCAACGAAGGAATACTCCTGAAGTTGAAATTGCTGAAGGGATCAAATGTGGTGGCGAAAACACAGTCCGGGTTGTAGTGACCCAGGCGGTTTTTGATCAGGTCGCCCCTAAGATTCGTCCCAAAGACGATGTTCGACCCGAAGCAGTGTATGAGAATCTCAACATCCAGGAAGTTGATCCGAGGGAAGCTTTTTCAGTCTCGTGCGACACCCAGCTGATCACGGTGAGAGATGGTCTTCCGCTGGCACCGGTCACCGCCTTTCGTTTGCTGGCGGCAAAATTGAAATTCCTGGGCTCGAACAATCCAGTCTTGCTGAAGGATTGTCTGAATTTTGAGGCTTCGCCGTTGGAGCCTAATATTGCGTTGCTCCAAGCTTCCGCCGTGATTGGCTCTCTGCTGGCTGATGGAATCGGGGATGCCATCCTGGTGAGGTCGGAAGCGGGTGGAGGTCAGTCTTTGAAGTTGGCGTTTAATATCTTGCAGGCGGCGGGTTGCCGGTCTTTCAAGACCGATTACGTGGCATGCCCCTCCTGCGGTCGCACACTGTTTAATTTGCAGACCGTGACGGCCCGGATCAAAGCCCGCACGGAACACCTGAAAGGGGTCAAGATCGCCATCATGGGTTGTATCGTGAACGGTCCGGGCGAGATGGCAGACGCTGATTTCGGTTACGTGGGAGGAGCACCGAACAAGATCAATCTTTATGTCGGAAAAAGCCCGGTCAGATTCAACATTCCCGAAGCCGAAGCCGTGGACCGGTTGGTTGACCTCATTCAAGAGCACGGGAAATGGGTCGAGCCGGAGCTGATTTCAGAACCCAATTCCTAAATGGCCAATTCAGGCTTTTAAAGTCTCCCGCTTTGCTCATGGTATAAATTCAGATCGTTTTCCAGGAATATTTTTGATCAAAGCCAGACCATTTAAAATTGCGATATTCGGATCCGGAAAAGGCTCCAACATGGTGGCTATTGCGGAGGCTGTGCGGGCTCAGTCCCTGCCAATTTCAATCGAGATCGTGATCAGTGATGTGCCGGACGCCAAAATCCTGGTTCGTGCGCGGGAGCTGGACATTCCCTCGAGGTATGTCAATCCCGGGAGCTTCCGCACCAAACTAGATGAGGCAGCAGAGCAGAAATACATCCAGATCGTTCAAGAAGCCCGGGTGGACTTGGTTGTGCTGGCCGGGTTCATGCGGATTTTAAAGGGGAATTTTCTCAGGCTTTTTGAGAACCGTGTCATCAACATTCATCCTTCCCTGCTTCCGGCCTTTCCGGGCTTGGAATCTTGGAAACAGGCGCTGGACTATGGGGTGAAAGTCACCGGATGCACCGTTCATTTTGTGGATCAGGGAATGGATACGGGCCCGATCATTGCACAGGAGACGGTGCCGGTCCTTGAAGGAGACAGCGCTGAAACCCTTCACGGACGGATACAGGAAAAGGAGCGGATGCTTTATCCGCAGGTGCTCGGCCTGCTGGCTGCGGGAAATATTCGTGTTCATGGCCGCCACACCAGCCGTTGTTTTACAAATGAAGGGCACAACTGACAGGTGCCTGTTAAACGGGGGGGGGGATTTTTGAAAACAGAAGATGACGTGAAAAAGAATCAATTGCGGTTTGGGTTGCCGAAAGGAAGTCTGCAAGAGGCCACAATTGAAAAGATGGCCAAAGCTGGATTCAACATTCAGGTGAGCAGCAGATCTTACGTGCCTTATGTGGATGACGAAGAATTGGAGATCCGGCTGATCCGGGCCCAGGAAATCAGCCGGTATGTCGAGCACGGCTACCTGGATTGCGGCATCACCGGGCACGACTGGATTTGTGAAAACAACTCCGACGTGCATGAGGTGGGGGAGTTTCTTTTCAGCAAAGCCACCCGTCAACCGGCGCGGTGGGTCCTTGCGGTGGAGGAGAATTCGCCCATAAAATGCGTGAAGGACCTGGAAGGGAAACGAATCGCCACAGAAGTGGTCAACCTGACCCGGACTTTCCTGGCAAAACATGGAGTTAATGCGGAGGTGGAGTTTTCATGGGGTGCGACAGAGTTTAAAGCGCACGAGCTGGTGGATGCCATCGTGGAGCTGACGGAAACCGGTTCCAGCCTGCGCGCCAACAAGCTGCGCATAGTGGACACGCTGTTGGAATCGACTCCCAGACTGATCGTAAACCATGAGGCGTGGAAAAATCCCTGGAAACGGCGAAAATTGGAAGTTCTGGCCCTTCTGCTCAAGGGCGCATTGGAAGCGGAGACCAAAGTTGGGCTCAAAATGAATATTGCGGAGAAAAATTTGCAGAAATTGTTGCAATCTTTGCCCGCTTTGCGTAATCCAACCGTTTCAAGTTTGAGCCAGGCCGGATGGGTCGCGGTTGAAACGATCATAGATAAACATGTAGTTCGAGAATTGATTCCGCAGCTCAAAGAAGCCGGAGCCGAAGGAATCATTGAGTATCCATTAAACAAAGTTGTATATTGAGAAGGCTTCGATAAGTTATTATGGGTTCCTTAAAAAAACGTAGAAAAGCAAAGATTAACAAACATAAACGCCGTAAACAGCTTCGCGCCAACCGGCATAAGAAGCGCACGTGGCAGAAGTAAGCGGCTTCAATTACGTTTAAGTGCAATTTTCGGAGCGCACCCGCTGGATCCCAGTTCGGGTGCGCTTTTTCCTGTTGAGTGGTCGCTGTATGAAGTCGCTTAAAGTAACGGCCTGCTGTATTCCCGCGATCAGCATCATCCTCGCTGGTTGCGCCGGGGGATTTAAGAGTGTCAGGACCGCTTCAAAGACAGACGGGGTTGCGGCGGGCGAGGGGGTTAAACGGCTGTCAGAAACCGAGGTGGAGAAACGTGCCGAATCTTTTGCGAGATTCGCCACGGGTCTGAGCTATGAGCTGAATGACAAGTCCGAGCAGGCGCTGGAGCAATATTACAAATCGGCCCTCAGCAACCCTGAGAACGATGCTCTGGTGACGGAAATAGCGCGTAGGCTGCTTCAAAATAAAAAACTGGATGAAGCACTGCCGCTCCTTCGGCGTGCGGCTGCTTTTCCTGCCGCGTCTGGACAGGTTCTCTCCCTCCTGGCTCGTGCTGAAGCAATTTCAGGCAATTACGCGGAGGCGCTTGTCCAGGCCAGAAACGCCGTCTCCAAAAACCCTGATTTCGTCCCCAGCTACCAAGTGGCTGTCGAACTGCTTTTGCGCGACAAAAACCCTGGTGAAGCGATCAAGCTCCTTGAGAAAGGTTCGTCCCGAAAATCGGACGATCCCGGTTTTGACCTGGCTTTGGCTGAACTTTATATCACCATCAGCACCAAACATCCGGAGCATCAGGCATCGCTCAAGAGCAGGATTTCGCAGCACTTGGAGAGAGCCGAGGCCGCCCAGTCTGACAATCCCGTGGTTTTACAAGGAATTGCCGCCAATTACGAACGGATGGGGGAAACGTCACGGGCCGCGGCGATTTATGCCCGTATCCTGGAGAATCATTCGGACCGCGGGCCGCTGCGTGATGCACTGAGGGAGCGGCTGGCCAATCTCTATCTGCAATCTCCGGACAAGAAACAGGCTGCGGATTTCCTGGAGTCGATTGTTCGCGAAAATCCGACGCGTTATCCGCAAGTCTGGTTTTTCCTGGGAACGCTCGCGTATGATCGGAAAGAATTTGTCAGGGCCGCTGATTACATGGAGAAAGCACTCCTCATTGAACCCAACCTGGAGCAGGCCTATTACGATCTGGCTGGCATCAAACTTAATTTGCAGCAACCGAACGAAGCCATCGAACTTTTGATGAGGGCGCAGGCCAGGTTTTCACAGAATTTTCTCGGAGAATTTTTTCTTGGACTGGCTCACTCCAAGTTGAAGGATTACGCGGAGTCGTTGAAGCATTTCACCGCCGCCGAGATGATCGCCAAGGCGACAAATCCGAAAGGGCTGAATCATTTGTTTTACTACCATGTGGGAGCGGCGCAAGAGCGTCGTGGAAATTTTGAGGAGGCTGAAAAATATTTCGCCAAATGCCTGGATTTGAGCCCTGAGTTTGCCGAGGGCATGAATTACCTTGGATACATGTGGGCGGACCGCGGTGAGAACCTGGAGAAGGCTCTGGCGCTGGTTGAGAAGGCGGTGAAGCTGGAACCGGAGAACGCCGCCTTCCTAGACAGCCTGGGCTGGGTGCTTTTTAAACTTAAACGACCGGAAGAGGCCTTGAAACAGATGTTGCAATCCCTGGCAAAAGCCGAGGAGCCAGATCCGACCATTTACGATCATCTGGGAGAGATCTACCTTTCGCTGGGCAAGAACGACGATGCTGGAAAGGCCTGGGAAAAATCGCTTGAACTTGAGAAAAATCCTGCAGTCGGTCAGAAACTCGAATCCCTGCGAAAACTCAGGAAAGACTGATTATGCAGTTCCAATTTTCCAAACATTACACCCTGGAGGAAGCCAGGGCTTTGCTGCCGCAAATACGTGGCTGGTTTCAAACCCTTGACTCGTTGCGCGCGAACCTGGGGGAGACGGAACAACACCTGAACGGCATGTTGGACAACGGACAGGACGCCGGGGGCGGAACGGTGGAAGGTTATGTCCGGAAGCTGGCGGAGATAAAGTCGATCTTGAACGGGTTTGAGAAACGGCACGTCTTCATCAAGGACCTCGATAGGGGATTGGTTGACTTCCCTTCTTTGAAGGGTGGGCGTGAGGTTTTTTTGTGCTGGGAAAAAGATGACGAAGACATCGAGTTCTGGCATGACCTTGACTCGGGCTATTCGGGCCGGGAACGATTTTAGGGAGTGTTCAGCAATCTGTTTGCCGGCAGCCCGTCTTTTTAATGGTGCCGGATAGTTGGGACGGAGTTTTCGAAAATGAAACATTTCCTGTTTTGCCTCGCTTTTTTTCTTTCTGGAAAAATCCTGGATGTTGGTGAAACCTGTGCAGCCCCGGTTTTTCTTCCATTCGCGCATTCCCACAACGACTACGAACATCGCCGGCCTCTGGCTGAGGCCTTGGAAAATGGGTTTGGAAGTGTTGAGGCTGACGTCTGGCTGGTGGATGGCCAGCTTCTTGTGGCTCATGACCACGCCGATCTCAAGCCTGACCGGACGCTGGAATCGCTCTACCTTGATCCTTTGAAGGAGAGAATCTCCAAAAACGGCGGAACGGTTTACCGGGGGACAAATGTTTCTTTTCACCTTTTGATAGATGTCAAATCGGAAGCAGAACCGGCTTACAAGAGGGTCAAAGAAATATTGGTTCAGTACTCGCCACTTCTCAAGCAATGGGAAGAAACAGCGGAAAAGGGTGGTCCAGTGACAGTCATCCTCTCTGGAAACCGGGCGATCTCAGAAATTGTCCAGGAAAACCACCGGTTTCTTGGAATCGATGGCCGTCTCAAAGAGCTTGATGGAGACAAACGAGACCTTCTATTTTATCCCTGGATCAGCGATTCCTGGAAAAATGTCACAGGGGAAAATTCCACTGCATGGACTCCTGCTGTCAGGCAAAAGATCCGGACATTCGCTGAAAGGGTAAAGAAAGCGGGGGCATCTTCAAGGATTTGGGGAGCACCAGACAACGCGGACTCATGGCAGGAACTCCGCCAGATCGGGGTGGATTGGATCAGCACGGACAAAATCGTCGAACTCAACCGACATTTCACCACCATGGCCGAACGTTGAAAACCGGCACCGATAATTGGAACAGATGGTTCCAATCCACAAATAAACCTGCCAAAGTGAGCTTTGGGGCCACCAATATTTTGCGACTAGAAATGGCCACTGGAAACTGATCCATCACGACACCGACCTTTCCCCAAAAATCGAAGAAGCCACAGCCAAGCCGCCAAGCCAGCGAAATGAATCAGTTTTAACTGGGCCATGCCGCCATGACTGGCGATCGCGAAAAATGCCGTCAGCATGGATGATTACCTCTTACCGATATGACTCGTCTGACTTATTGACGACCGCCTGGAAAAACACCGGACGGGACTGTGATGCCGCCGCCGGATTGGGCGGCCATTCTCGTTGACCCAGCAATTGTGCGCAGATATGATTATTGTATAATTAACAACTTCTGAGTTAGGCCTGGTAAATCTCAAAAAATGAACTCTCCATCACGTCGGGATTTTCTCAAAACCATTGCCGTAACGGCGGTCGGTACACAATTCTTCGGAGTTGTCACGCAGCGGGCGCAAGGCGGGCAATTGCCATCGGCGATGAATATCATGCTGATCATGACAGACCAGGAGCGTCCGCCAATGTGGTTTCCCGCAGGCTGGGAGGCGGCGAATTTGCCGAACACCACGCGCCTGAAAGCCAACGGCCTGAGTTTTACCCATGCCTTCTGCTCCACGGCGATGTGCACACCTTCACGAAACGCCCTGTTCACCGGTCTGTTTCCCGCGCAGCATCATGCGCACTCGACGCTGACGGAGGACTTTTTGCAGACGCCTATCGAGCCGCAGCTCGATCCTACGCTGCCGAACATGGCGACGTGCCTCAAAGAGGCTGGATACGACGTGATTTACAAGGGCAAATGGCATATGGGACATGGCATTGATGGTGTGGACGGCGTCTGGATCGAGACCGACATCAGCCGCTATGGTTTCGACGGCTGGGATGCCCCGGATGCTGGCGGTGACACTGCCACGCATAACTTCGGTGGCGGCACCGCGAATCACGACCAGCGTTTCGTGAACGATGCGAAGACCTTCCTGGAAAACCGCATCAAAAATCCGACAGGCCGGCCGTTTTGCCTCATCGTCTCGCTGGTTAATCCGCACGACGTGCTGGGGTATCCGGGCCTTCCCCCGGGAGGCACTGGCATGCCGTCCTACATTGCCGGAGGTTACGATGACACATGGCTGAATCCCACCACGCCGCCGCTGACACTCCCACCGACGGTAGATGAGGAGCTCGCGACCAACTACAAACCGACCGCTCATGCCGCTATCAAGGCCGTCATGGGTGCCGGGCTCGGCATCGTCGCCACGCCGCAAGTGCAGCAAAAATATCTCAACTTTTACGGAAATCTGATGCGGAAGATCGACGGCCAGATCGGCCAGTTGCTCGCGGTCTTCGACAACCTGGGGGCCACCGGCGCCACCGCGCTGAAGAACACTCTCATCATCCGCACCTCTGACCACGGCGAGAACGGCATGTGCCACGGCGCATTGCGCCAGAAGACCTTTGTCAGCTATGACGAGGTGCTGCGTGTCCCAATGATTTATTCCAATTCCATGCTTTATCCCACCGCTCAGATTACGAATGCGCTCGTTTCGCACGTCGATCTGCTGCCCACACTCTGCGCGCTTGCTGGCGTGCCGAACTGGCAGGCAAAGGGATTTGCGGGGGTGGATTACAGCAGCATCGTCCTCAATCCCACCGCGCCCTCGGTCCAGGATTACATCCTATTCACTTTCGACGACATCTACGCCGCCTCCAATGCCGCTAAATTTCCAAACGGCGCCGTGTCTCCGCCGAATCGCATCCGCATGATCCGCTCCGCTGATTTCAAATACGCACGCTACTTCGACGGCGCGGGGCTGGCGCAGGACCAGCAGGAATTTTACGACTTGCGGCCCGCCGGTGGTGATTTCAACGCGGTCTTCGGTCTGCCGCTCGAATTGAACAATCTCTCGGTGTGGGCGGAAGCGCGGCGCACCGCCAACAGCGTGCCCACGCTGGCCAGTCCCGCTCAGCAGGCCGCGCGCACGCAGCTCATGAATCAACTCTCCACATTGGAGGGCACCCGCCTGGCGCCGCGCGCCTTTGCCCCTTCCGTGTCGCCGGAGAACATGAGATTGCAAGTCAAACGCTGGACCGATCCCACCAAAGGCCCGCAGGCCAGTGTGCAGATCACTTTCAACTCCCGCCTCAACACTACCTACAAGCTCCAAAAATCCACCGACCTCGTGGAATGGACCAGCATCGGCACCGAGCTCACCGGCAACAACGGCCTGGTGCTTATGAGTGACACCCTGGAAGAAGACAAAGCATTTTATCGCATCCAATGGGCGGCGGCGAGTTAACAGCCTGTTGATCGTCCGCGCCGGACGAGCGCCTCCAATGTCAACCACTTCTCCTTTCCATGTCATGGCCAAGCCTTCTGGGGCGAAGTGCAATCTTGACTGCACTTACTGCTTCTACCTCGAGAAAGAGGCCCTGTATCCGCCGGGCCAACATCGCATGAGCGATGCGGTATTGGAGGCTTATGTGCGCGGGCAGATCGCAGCGCAACCGCCGGGCGCGGAGGTGCTCTTCGCCTGGCAGGGCGGCGAGCCGACGCTGATGGGTGTGCCTTTCTTTGACAAGGCCGTCGCCTTGCAAAAAAAACATGGCGATGGCCGCGTGATCGCGAACGCCTTTCAGACCAACGGCGTTCTGCTCGACGACACCTGGGGCAAATTCCTGCACCGCGAGAAATTTCTCGTCGGCCTCAGCATCGACGGACCGCGGGAGCTGCACGATATTTACCGCTTGGATAAAGGCGGCAAGCCAACCTTCGATAGAGTTATGGGCGGGCTCGATGTGCTGAAGCGTCATGGCGTGGAGTTCAACACGCTCACTGTCGTGCATCGCACCAGTGCCCGCAGACCGCTGGAGGTCTATGCCTTCCTCAAGGAGATCGGCTCCACGCACATGCAATTCATCCCTCTCGTCGATCGTGTCGGCGAGACCGGTGCCGTGAGCGATGCCAGCGTGATTGCCGAAGATTATGGCACGTTCTTGACCACGATCTGGGATCACTGGCTATTAAATGATGTGGGGAAGACTTTCGTGCAATTGTTCGATGTCATGCTCGGCGTGTGGATGGGTCAGCCTTCCGCTTTGTGCCTCTTCCGCGAGACTTGCGGCGATGCCGTGGCGCTGGAGCACAATGGCGATGTATATTCCTGCGATCACTTCGTCACGGCTCGCCACCGGATCGGCAATCTTCTTGATGCCAGCCTCGGCGACATGGTGCGCGGCCCTCAGCAGCGTGAATTCGGCCAGCAAAAATCCGCCACACTCCCACTCTACTGCCGCGAGTGCGAGGTGCGCTTCGCCTGCCACGGTGAGTGCCCGAAAAACCGCTTTATTCAGACACCCGACGGCGAACCTGGCCTCAACTACCTCTGCGCCGGCTACAAACATTTCTTCAACCATGCCAACCCCGGCCTGCGTGGCATGGCCTGGCTGGCAATGAACGGCGAATCGCCCGCGAAGATCATGCAAGTGCTGACCGCAGGAGCCCTCTAAATCGGCAGGTGGAAACCAAGTAACCGCGGATTGCGCGGATCTACGCGGATCTAATCTGTCCAAGGTTTCACCGTCTGCGATAATGCGCTCTTCTTCGCAAGTTTCTTCCCATCCCCGTTCATCCGAGCCATCCGCGGTTAAACCGCGTTTTTGAGGTTCACCGTCGAACTCGGAAAAACTTCGTTTCGCTGGCGGGCAGAATGACGGTGTTGAAATCGCCGATGGCAAAGGGTGTGACTGGAAGTGGCGGTCAACGGGGTAGAACGGCTCGCGCTGCGAGCCGCAGCGCTGCGTGCAGCGGCGCAATGCTTCCGCCTTTCCTTCCGCCCGCTCGACGCGAGCGGAGTGCTCGCAGCGCTAGCACTCCCACCACCAAGGCTGACCGCCACTTCAAGTCGCACCCGATGGCAAAAGGTCTGTGTTGCAGTTTGGGATGAGGTATAAGTGGAACAACTCCACCACCAGTTACACCAGCTCGTATGACTCAGAAACGGGAACCTGGTCCACCGACTTTGCAATATCCACAGCGGAGGCGGTCTTGATCAATATTTACCGAACAAACAACCAAACGTACGTTTTCTCGGGCATCATTGAAACCAACCTTCAAAAATCGATTCCATTTGGATATTCCATGCTGACTTTCCCTCCTTGTTCAAGCTGATCACTCCTTCCACATATGAGGTGGACTTGTTGACCAGCAGTTTGCCTTAGGGCATTGGAAAACTGCCCGCCCCGAATACTGGATTTCCAATCCAGGCCAAAATTGATCTCACGATTAGCGCCACACCAACTTACGAAACCTATTCTCTCACAAACGGAGGATGGCGGTTGAACATCGGTTCGTTCAAAGACGTCTCGCTTCACTTGAGCGAAGGATTTTGGTTTTACAAACCCGCTGCGACAAATTGGGCAATCTCCAGACCGGTTTGGTAAGTGATAGAGTGCCATCTGTCTGATCTTCCGGGTTTCGGACAAGGTCCAAAAGTCGGAAGTCGCAGCGCAGAATGTGAAATCGATGGAAAAACGCCTCTGTAACAGAATCTGTGGGTAGAAACTGCTCCAAAATCCAGAGAAGGCTGTGAATACCAGAGTCCTGCCATGTTTTAGCGTGCGAGCAAAGTGGTGGTTACATCCGTTATGGAGTGAATTTGTGACTTCGCAGGTTTCGTCCAATTGCGCATTCTCCACGCGGCGCAAATGAAACCGGCTTGATTTTATGAAGAATTTTTTTCCTGGAATTGTAATTGTTTTTTCAGGACATGCCCTGCTCGCGCAGCCTGCGGTTTCTTCCCGGGAACTGCCGCGAGTCTCCCCGGTCGAGGTTTCTAAAGTTTTGCAGACGTTCCAGGTCAAGCCCGGTTTTCACCTGGAAATCGTGGCGACCGAACCGTTGGTGAACGATCCCGTCGCCATGTCCTTCGACGAAAACGGGCGTTTGTTTGTGGTGGAGATGCGGGACTATTCCGAGCGACGGAACGAACACCCGCATCTGGGCCGGATCCGTCTGCTTGAAGACAGCGATGGCGACGGTAAATTTGAGCGTTCAACCGTTTATGCTGCAGATCTGCCGTGGCCCACCGGGGTGATTTGTTACGATGGAGGAATTTTTGTCGCCGCGACTCCGGACATTCTTTACATCAAGGACACGGATGGCGACGGCAAGGCGGACACGCGCAAGGTGGCGTTCACCGGGTTTGGGGCGGGGAAAGGGGAAAAGCTCAACGTGCAGGCCCTGGTCAACGGTCTGAGCTGGGGAATGGACAACCGGATACATGGGCAGACTTCTGGAAATGGCGGCGTGGTTCGAAACCCGGCAAAACCAGAAATTGCTCCGGTCGATTTGCAGGGGCGCGATTTTCATTTTGACCCAAAAACGCTGGATCTCGGAACCGAAGGCGGCGGCGGACAATTTGGGATCTCTTTTGACAACCAGGGACGTCGTTTTTTTTGCAGCAATTCGCATCACATCCAGACCTACATGTACGACACCCGGTATGCAGGAAGAAATCCTCAATACAACATGCCGAATGGACTGGTGGACATCGCGGTGGATGGCGCGGCGGCTGAAGTTTATCGCACCAGCGGGGAGGAAAGCTGGCGCGTGATGCGCACCAAATGGCGGGTGGCTGGACAGGTTCCGGGGCCGGTCGAAGGGGGAGGACGCGCCTCGGGGTATTTCACCTCGGCGACAGGGTTGACGATCTACAGGGGAAACGCCTGGCCGCGAGAATATCTGGGGGACGCGTTCATCGCAGATTGCGGAAGCAATTTGATCCATCGCAAAAAGGTTCGGACCAAAGGAGCGGAATTTTTTGCGGAGCGGCCCGCCGATGAACAAAAGGTAGAGTTCCTGACTTCAAATGATTTGTGGTTTCGACCGGTGCAGATGGCCAACGCGCCTGACGGAACCCTCTACATCGCCGACATGTATCGGGAAGTGATTGAGCATCCATGGTCGATCCCCGAATCGATCAAAACCCTGCTGGATTTAAACTCCGGAAATGAGCGGGGCCGCATCTACCGGGTGGTGCCCGATGGTTTTAAACAGCCTTCGCTTCCACGTTTGGGGGCCGCATCTGTGGAAGAGCTGGTCGCAACCCTGGACCATCCGAACGGCTGGCATCGCGATACGGCGGCGCGGTTGTTGTACGAGCGGCAT
>Ga0163151_10003155_pt1 | contig 24103 bp, 16 predicted proteins | sample OliLakLV19MP5IB2_FD_145596 | JGI IMG/M metagenome (GOLD analysis project Ga0163151, IMG submission 145596) | Freshwater microbial mat bacterial communities from Lake Vanda, McMurdo Dry Valleys, Antarctica - Oligotrophic Lake LV.19.MP5.IB-2 | ecosystem: Environmental > Aquatic > Freshwater >...
TAATAATTCGAACCCGGGGTCATAGGCTTGAAGGTGTGTGGCATGCTGGATCCCCCATGGGAATGATTTTAGGCGCGCTTCGTGGCATTCATGTTCTTGTGCCTAGAGATATGACTCAGGCTGCAGGATTCTATAATACGATACTACAGTCCGATGATCCGGCATTGATAATCGAGTGCTTGAATGGATATCGGCTAAAAGAAAGATTACCTGAGAATGTGGGCGAGTTTACAATACCGTTGGGTGTTCCTGAAATTTTAAGGGCAGGAACGCACGTTACCATCGTTACGTACGGATCGATGTGTCGTATTGTGATGGAAGCAGCCACTGCGTTAGAAAGCGATGGCATCTCGTGTGAGATAATTGATGTGCAAACCCTTTTACCTTTTGATATCGATCAAATTATTGTTGAATCTATAAAGAAAACCAACCGGGTAATTTTTGCTGATGAGGATGTGCCTGGTGGCGCTACCGCATTTATGATGCAGCAAGTACTGGAAGTTCAAAAAGGTTATCAGTTTTTAGATTCAACTCCACGCACAATTTCAGCTAAAGAGCATAGGCCAGCCTATGGGTCGGATGGAGATTATTTTTCCAAACCTAACGTGGAAGATATTTACGATTCAGTGTATGAATTAATGAGTGAATCAGATCCATTACGATTTCCTAAAATTTATTAGAGAGTAAAATCAGGAGTCTCAACCACTTGACTTTTATTAAGTGCTCGATCTTTTATTTGTATTCTTAGTTTTAGAGATTTATTGCTAAATAATGCTTTAAAACCTGTAGAACCCATCCCGTATTTTATTATACCCTCCAACGGAGAACCAGATTTATCCTTAAATAAAATTGGGAATCGACCATCAAATGTTCCACCACACCCAGGGTAATCAAACTCCTTGGTCCAATCGAATTCTGTGTAAGTTCCATCAAAATTCTTGACAAAGAAATCGACCGTTATGTTGTAGTAGTTTGGATTTAGTTGAAAGTAAAGTGTGTCTTTAACTATGTTATTTTCACGGGTAACTTCCCAATTCACACAATTGTAAGGCTTTATAAATTCGGGGAGCGTATCATAAGCCGGGTTAGTTCTCTTGTCGGCATAATTAAGGAACTTCCCATTAGCGAAGGTATAATATTTCTTATTGTTATAAGGGGCTGCAATCTCAGATGGATCCAATCCCAAATCGCCATCGCCATCTTGAAATCTTATTTTTAAAATTAACGAATCAAAAATGGCATCGAATGCGGTTCCATATTCTCTATACTCAACACTCTCAAATTCAATTTCAGGTTGCACTGGAAATTCAGGCGGGTTAAAGCAGGCACTAATCCCAAAGGAAATAAACAAAAACAGTCCTATGCCGCGTATCACTCTCATTTTTTATCTTTAACTCTTTGTAAAATAAACAACACTTGGATACATACAAAAGTTTTGAAGATTCTTTCTATTCAGTAAACGAAGATAACTTTCGGGATATTGCGCTTAGACTCTTTCGCTTTCAGGCTCAAAATAACCAGGTTTATGGGCAGTATTTGAAGTATTTGAACTGTAAACCAGAGGAGATTCTAACTCTAGAAAAAATTCCTTTTTTGCCCATTAGTTTTTTTAAAACCCAATCTGTGAAAACAGGAGTTTGGATGGCCGAAACAGAATTTACGAGTAGTGGAACAACTGGCATAACCACCAGTAAGCACCCAGTTAAAGACCTTAATTTCTATTTGAGATTATCTGAGCAGATTTTTGAAAAATTTTACGGAGCTGTAGAAAAGTATCATATTTTGGCGTTGCTTCCATCTTACCTTGAGCGCTCTGGTTCTTCGTTGATCGCCATGATTCAACATTTAATAAATAAGAGCAATTCCGTGCATTCAGGATTTTATTTAAATAATTATGGGGAGTTGGTTCAGAAAATAGAGTTCCTGAAGGGTGGTGGAAAAAAAATTATTCTTTGGGGTGTTTCATTTGCGTTGCTCGATCTGGCCGAAGCGTTTGAACTTGATTTAAGCGAATGTATAGTAATGGAGACCGGTGGAATGAAAGGACGCAGAAAGGAGTGGACTCGGCAGGATCTTTATGAGTATTTAACTCACAGATTCAATGTAAAGGCCATTCATTCGGAATATGGAATGACGGAGCTATTTTCTCAAGCCTATTCCTCGAATGGCGGTTACTATAAAAATCCACCGTGGATGAAAGTCTTGATTCGGGATATTAATGATCCCTTTTTAATCGTTACGGGGAAGGCGGGCGTAATAAATGTGATTGATTTGGCAAATTTTCATTCCTGCGCGTTTATTGAAACCCAAGATTTAGGCAGAATTGATCAAAAGGGTAGTTTTGAGGTACTTGGAAGAATTGATAATAGCGATTTGAGGGGTTGTAACTTATTAGTTGAGTAGTCGTTTTTGTCGTTAAATGGTAATTTCCCTACATAGAGTTTGCAGAAATTTAAAAGATTGATATTTTTGTTCCTTGTAAAGCCACTAATTATGAAGAAAATTCTAGCTTTTGTTGCTCTTCTTGCGTTTCTGACCTCATGCAGTCAGTATACTTGTCCTACGTATAGCAAGAAAGAAGTTAAGAAAACTACGCCTGAAAGCCGTATTTAAATACCTAAAGGTATTTCTTAACCTCAGCGGATCCAATCGATCTCTCGCTCATTATTATTAAGCGCTCCACAACGTTTCTTAGTTCGCGGATATTCCCTGTCCAGTTGTGTTTTTGCATTAGGCTGAGAGCTTCTTTATCAATCTCTTTTTTCTTCGAGCCATATTCGTTGGCAATATCATTCAGGAATTTATCGACAAGCATTGGAATATCATCTGCTCTGTCATTTAGCGCAGGAACTTTGATAACAATTACCGACAACCGGTGATACAAATCTTCGCGAAATCGGCCTTCGGCTATTTCCTTTTTTAAATCCTTGTTGGTAGCCGCAATCACACGCACATTAACGGAAATGTCTTTTTCGCCACCAACCCGGGTAATTTTACTTTCCTGTAAAGCCCGCAATACCTTCGCCTGTGCAGAGAGACTCATGTCACCAATCTCATCTAAAAACAAAGTGCCTCCTTCAGCTTGCTCAAACTTTCCAAGTCGTTGTTTGATAGCTGAGGTAAAAGAGCCTTTCTCATGACCAAACAATTCGCTTTCGATCAGTTCCGATGGAATGGCCGCGCAGTTTACTTCAACAAAATGGCCACTGCTACGAACGCTGTTCTCGTGTAACTGACGAGCTACTAATTCCTTTCCTGAACCATTTGGCCCAAGTATTAATACCCGGGCTTCTGTGGGCGCAACTTTCGTAATCATCTCCTTAACTTCTTGCAAGGCCTCTGAAGCACCAATGATTTCATATTTGGACGAAACCTTCTTCTTTAAAATCTTAGTCTCTTTGACAAGGCTATTTTTATCAAGCGCGTTGCGCAGCGTAATGAGCAGCCTGTTGAGGTCGGGTGGTTTTTGCAGGAAATCGTAAGCTCCTAATTTTGTTGCGTCAACCGCTATTTCGGTTGTGCCGTGAGCGGAGATCATAATGAACGTAGAAGTAATACCTTTCTCTTTGGCTTGTTGCAGTACTTCCATGCCATCAACTCTTGGCATTTTGATGTCGCAAAAAACCACATCGTAATGCTCGCTTTCTAATTTGGCAAGTCCCTCGGCACCATCTTTAGCTTCGTCCACTTCTAATTTTAATTCTTTCTGATCTTTAATAATGTCTTTGAGCACAGCACGGATGCTGGCTTCGTCTTCTATGATAAGTACTTTGGGCACGGTGCAAAAGTTGGTTTGAAATGATAAATAAAAAATAAAATGCAAGCCTGTAAGCCGGGTTCTGTTCCCTTAACAAGTTAAGGGTGCTTATCATTTATCTAGTCCTGACGTCACCATCAGGATCAAGCAGCCTACCCAACCCCGATGGATTGCCGAAACAATCTTTTGAACGAGCAGTTCTTGATCGGAGCCTATTTGGCCTTTCAACTCGTAAGGTTTACCTCGCATCTGAAATCACTTTCAAGACCGGTGGGCTCTTACCCCGCCTTTTCACCTTTTCCCTAACCCGACAAGTCGGGTAGAGGTAGTTTGTTTTCTGTGGCACTTTCTGTTATCCCGCCAAGCAGAACACCTTCCCGTTAGGAAGTACGATGCTCTATGTTGCCCGGACTTTCCTCTCCGCCAAATAGCCACCCCCCGGGTGCTATAAAGCGCAGCGATAAGCCGGCTTGCATTCCAGCAAATTTACATACTTAACCGGGAAATTCGGAGCCTCTAGTGAATATCAGAGTCTGTGAGTTTTAATTCAAATTGATCCCCAAGATTTGCAACCTCCTGCACCATTTCCTTAATCACACTCTCGGTAGCCGCATCTAAGGCTGTGGAGGCTTCTACTTGCAAATAGTTTTCTTTTATTACAAACCGACAATAGTTAAAGTATGCGGATTGCTCAAGCAACATCTTGAAATCAATGGTTGAGTGCAGTGCACACACCTTTGAGGTAAACGAAATTAACCTTCTGTTGTACAATTCATTTTGACGAATGTTGCCGATAACGGTTTGATACCGATTTCCAGAAACAGGGACAATTACAATTGATTGAGTTTGATCGTATTCAGTGAATTGGCCGCCAATTTCATCTGCATATTTTTTCATGAAAGCTATTAAATCCATAACGATAGAGGTTTTAGATTTAACAAGGTAATAAAAGACCGGTAAATTCAGGTCTCAATCAGAAATAAAAAAAGTGACCTTTCACTTTGCCATTCGATATTTCTAACGTGGGGGCGGGTAATTTTACCATATTGACTACATAAATTAATGTATTTACCAGTTTAGATCGAGATTTTATTCCTGTAAGGTCAAAGTCAATTCCTATAAAATATTGGCGGTAGGGCATTAGATTTTGGCTAATGTTACTGGCATCGTTAGCGTATAGCATGCCCTCGGCTCCGTAACCAACTGCCAGGTTTAACCATTTCGGAAACCGCACGAACTTATCCATATCTATAGAAAGCCAATAAGTTTGACCGTTGTAGTCTTTAATAACTTCTTCAAATAGACCTGAACCCAACAACTCAGGCCGTTGGGGGGCAAAGGCGGTGCGCTGAAATGAGAACTTGGGATAAATTCTTGTTTCGCGCCAAAGAGCTTGTTGCCCAAGAAAAAAGCCTGAACCAATTGCATTGGCGAGGAGGTCACTTGCAGAGGCACCGTATCCTGCCGAAAAACCATCCAGTACTTCAATGGACGACATTACGGCAAAACTGGTTATCATGCCCGCTACATCAGATTTTTTTTTAGAGATACCACTCCATTGCAATGTTCGGGAACCAATTGAAGACAATTGAAAGGCGGAATAAAAATGCCCTAGCTTATCCATTTGCTTCCACTCACGGGCATCATTAAAAAAGTGAAATTTTTGCTTATCATATTGACTATACCAGATTGAACTGAGAGCAATCATGCTTCCTGTATAGGCAACACTTGAACCGATAATAATAGTTTTTAATCGCTTTGAATTATGGTTAGAAGTAGAATCCGTATTTTGTGCTACGCTAGTAATGCTAATAATTGAAATTAGAATAGCAATACCAGTCCCCTTAATTAGTGAAATCAGATTTAAAAAAAAAATCCTATTTCGTATCATCGTCTTCAAGGATAGCATCTTCGTTGGGAGGGTCTTCGAGCACTTGCTTTCTGCGCTTGTCGCGCGAGGACTGAATTAGATCTTTTAGCTGATTAAAATTTTGCGTGTGCAGTAAGCTTACACCTGTTGTAATAGCCGTTTGTGAACCTACCGAACTATTTAGTTGATTGTAATTTGACCGACTGAACATTTTAATCTTAAATTTTCCATCGGCTGTTAGAATATAATCAATGGTCCAATCTCCAATTAAATTCGCAGCCTCAGAACTATATTGATTATTAAAAGACCCATCTCTGGTTACGCGCAATCTTCCGTTCAAAAATGAATAGGAGAGTCTAAGTTGAAAGGTGTTAAATGCTTCCTGATCCAATGATCCAAGATCGATATCAATCTCCAGATTCTGATCTACCTGCGTTAGCCAATAACTTAATTGATTGGAGAGTAACTCGCTTACACTATTTGATAACGACCCGCTGGTGCTAAACGCGTCAGGTGGGGAGAATCTGCGAAGGATAATTAAACTAAAGACCTGACGTTCCAATTCCTGCTGATCTAGTTTGGCTTTAAATGCATTGAAAGCAAAATAGGGTTGAATAGTTTGGCCGTTCTCTGTGGTAACGTTGTCAGGAAGATTTTTAGCATCAATATCAAAAGCAATTTGTGGCGAAAGCATGGCGCCATTTAGTTTTAGCAGAACCTCAACCGGGTATTTTCTTCGGGCTTGTGGTGAAGAAATAATATCTTCACTTTGATTTGGTAAGATGGGAGCAAAGGATGCATTTTGCTTATAAATGGCAGTCAGATTTAGAACTCCTGCATACGGATCGCCAGACCAACTGATGCGGCTACCTTTCGTAATGCTAAACTCTTTATTGAGAAGATCATACAACGTGAAATTGTAAAAGCCTTGTTCAAATTCGTAGAGGCCAAACATATTAAACTCTCCTTTTGTATCAATCTGCAAACTTATGTCGCCATTGCCATAACCACGGATAATATCGCCAGCCTTTATGTCAAAAATAATTTCGGTATAGGCTTCAGGTGTTATGTCTAAATTTAAATCAAGAACAATTCCGGTGGGTTCATCCGATCGGGTAGTTACTTTTTTCTTAGTATCTGTAACATTTTGTAATGAATCGCTGAAGTGGACGAATGTTATGAATTCACTTTTTTCTACCGAACCTGAGCCACTTATTGGAATATAGATTCTTGTGTTTTTTGATGTCCTGGCGGTGGCTGATATTTTCATGTTCGACAGCGGGCCAAACATATTTAGTTTACCAGTGCTATAGGCTTGGCCATAGAATAAACTATTGTCTTTGGAAGTTGTGTTCAGTATTTGAAAGTTGGTAAAGTTGGCGTCAAGGTTTATTCTAAACTTAGAAAAATTGCGATGCGTAAGATAGCCGTCTAAGTAGCCTTTGTTTTTAAGTCCGTCCATCAAATCAAAATTTTCAAAAATTATTTTATTAGGAGTTATACCTAGTTTACCACTAAAGCTGTAAAGCGTTTTTAGATAATCGATCATGATTTGACCATCCTTTATGTTTCCTTCACCCTCAATCAAAGGTTCGGCAAATGTGCCCGTTATCTCATAAGCTCCAGACAGGCTTCCATTCATTTGAGAAAATATCCCTTTTAAAAAGGGTTCAATGATTTTAATGTTGGTCTCTTCTAATGTTGCATTTATGTAAAGCGGTTTCTCTTTATTTTGATCATAATAACCTTTAAGCGCGAGCGTTCTCTTTTCTTCGCGATCAATAAAGAAATTAATATCAAAACGTTTCTCATCACGATTCCAAACATTAGTGCCAGTAACATCCCCAACCAGAAATTTATCAACAATCAGATCTTTTACTGTGATATTATTTTGAAGAAAGAGTGCATTATAAAAATCTTTCACTTCAATATTTCCATTTATAATGCCACTTAAAGGTGTTGTGCTTATTGAATTAATAATATCGAGATTTAAGTTGGCGATCGTGAGTGTTAGCGTTTGTTCTGGATTCTGAGAGACAAAACCATCTACCAGCAAGGATTCGTTGTTGTTGTATAATTTTAGATTTTTAATTGACCATTCTTTATTTTTTAAAAGAATATAATTCTCCTGGCTTATTTGCCAGGTCTTTTCTAATAATTGAAATCGGGTTGGAAGTATTTTTATTCGAGTGCTATCAGTCAAAAAATCAATTTCTGAATGTATCCGTGCAATATTAGTAGTGCCTTCCTGATCTATGTCCAATGTTATATCAATGTGACTTTGATTCCAGATAGCTTCTGAAAACAGGTTTTTGGTTTTTAAAACAGGCGAAAGTTCTTGCTTCGCAGAATTAATTGAAAGCATAGCAAGAACACTTGTGCTATCTCTGACTTTAGAACCTGAAAACTCTATTTCAGTATCCATGAATGTTTTTCCATTATATATGGCAGTATCAAGTTGAGCAAAAGCTTGTAAGCGTGAAGTATATCCATTTGAAAAACTTCCTTGAATGAATGTTTTGCTGGATAGGGAAAGATCAAGTTTTGCCAGTGCAAGTACTGGGTCAATATCATGTAAATTAATTTGAAAGTAAACTGAGTAGTCTTGCCCACCTTTCGTTTTGTTTGAATAATATGATTTTAGTTCATCGGGGTCATTTCTAATGTTAAGTTTAAATTCTGTTGCAAGCCGATTCAAATCCTGAAACAGAGATGAGTAAAAAAAATCACCCTTCAAATCTACATCGGCAAATGAACTTCTTAGTTGAAGCTTTCTTTTGTTGTCTTCAAGTAGCGACTTTATAGTAATAGAATCAATCTGAAGTGATTTTTCTTTATAGTTAATAAAGGTATCTCTTAGTATAACATCTCCAAACAAACTATCTAACTCCAGTCCTTTAGTGTCAATATCAACGTATGAACTTACAGATAAAGGAACCCTTGAAAGTTGTAATTGATCAGCTATAAGTGTATCAAGTCTTGCTCTTATCGAAACGAGTTCTTGACCTTTGCGAATGTTGATCGATCCGGTTGCATTTAATTTTAGATTTGGATCATCGATATTAATGGAACCGTTAAATAACTGCGTAGCAAATCGCGCGTCTGTGGTAATGTTCGAGTAATTATATTTACGAATTCCAATAGAATTTATTTTTCCAACTAAAGTAAAGTCCGCGGTTTCCTTTGTGAGTCCTTTTCCTTTGATGCGTCCAATCATTGTTACTTTTTGAAACGTGGAGGTATCCTGAAGTAAAATCCCGAGATCAATATCATTCAGGTTGAGATTGCCGCTGTATGTTGATTCATTAATTGATGCCTGATCAATCTTAAGATTGATATCAGATTTTATTTGGCCAAATTGACCTCTAAAATCTCCGTTGGCAACAAAATCATCGATGTATCCTGTAAACTTTCCTACTAGTTTAAATTTTCCAAGTGGAGTTAATTTGTCAAATATATTTTGCGGGAAAAGAAATGCAAGATTTTGAATATTGACAGCACCTTCTTTTACATCAAGATTAATGAAAGTCTCATTGATGGCTGGAAGTCCATCCAATTGCAATCTTCCAGCGATTTTAGTTTCACCTAAAGCTACCTCCATATCTTGAAACACAAATTGGGAAATCTTACCCGTAATGTTTCCACTCAGACTCAAGGGTTGAGGCAGAGGTTTTGCTCCAGGCGTAAATAGCACAAGATCCTCCGGATACAACAATGTGTTTTTCAAGGTGCCCTTTATGGAAACTTTATTATTAAAATCATTTAAGTCGGTAAGACTTTTATATTTAAGAATTAGCGTGTCAGCTATTTTGCTTTGCCCAATACTTGCATTTAACCCAAGAAACTCCATGGAGTTCTGTGAGATTCTAAAAAATGTTGAGAGATTATGAATGGGAAGATTGCAGTTTTTTTCTTCCGCGATTAGTGTATTTAATTTGAACTGTATGGTGTCGCCAATAAGATTGAAGTTAGTGGCATTAGCTTCATTTATTTGTAGATTAATGTGATTGTAATCAAAAGCATTTTTTAACGAATCTTTTTCAGGATCATCCAATTTGAAAGCAGTATTGTAAATACCTATTTCGCCAATGTTTAGTTTGGGAGAGGCTTGTGTTTGGCTTCCGCTCGCAGATTGCTTATTAATCTCTGCAATAAATAGATTGATATTCAAATCGCGGGTGGAATCACCAGCTAAAATTTTTACAAGGTTCACACTTCCGTTTTCAAGTGTAATCGCATCGATGTTTATGTTTTGATCAAGCAGTAAAGTTGATAGACTGAAATTAACCTGCAGGTTACCCACTTCTATCATTTTATTTTGTTCAGGATCTTTAATGATCAAACCCTTCATTTCAAACCTATCATACCAAACCAGATAGATGTCAGTATAGGAAATATCAAAGCCTGATACTTTTGAGAATTTTGAGGTAATCCGATTGGCTAGATTTGACTGAACTGCCGGAATCTGTATCAAAATGAAGCTAAGAAACAGTAAAACCAGAAAAAGATATGCTGAATATAGCATTGTCTTTTTGGTCAGTCTCAAAAGGCGATTTTTGATAACTTGCAGCTTCATTTTAATACCAAATGCATCCTGTAATCCTTGCCATCGAGTCCTCTTGTGATGAAACTTCAGCTTCTGTGGTTATACGCGGCAAGGTACTTAATAATGTAATTGCCTCACAAACAGTGCACCAGAAATATGGGGGAGTGGTTCCGGAGCTTGCCTCGCGTGCGCACCAACAACAGATTCTGTCGGTAGTTAACGAAGCAATGACTTCAGCAGGTATTGCGCCCGGTGAATTAAATGCAATTGCTTTTACCCGTGGCCCAGGTTTGTTGGGCTCTTTGCTCGTAGGTGTTTCTTTTGCCAAGGGTATGGCCGTTGCATTGGATATTCCACTCATTGAAGTCAACCATATGGAGGCTCATGTTCTGGCGCACTTCATTGCTGACCCAAAACCTTCATTTCCATTTCTTTGCCTAACGGTAAGTGGCGGTCACACCCAAATTGTTCTTGTGGAAAGTTATCTAAACATGAAAGTTATTGGCGAGACCCGAGATGATGCAGTTGGCGAAGCGTTTGATAAAGCAGCCAAGATGATGGGCTTTCTTTATCCTGGTGGACCATTAATTGATGGCTTCGCGAAGTTGGGTAACCCAAAGGCTTTTCAGTTTCCGCCTACTTCTATTCCTGATTATGATTTTTCATTTAGCGGCATCAAAACTGCTTTTTTATATTTTCTGCGCGATCGAAAATTAGTTGATCCAGACTTTGTAGAGAAAAATAAATACGACATTTGTGCCAGCCTGCAATATCATCTTGTTGAGATGCTGATGCAGAAACTTTCAAAGGCATCAACTGAAACAGGAATAAACCAAATTGCCATTGCAGGTGGTGTCGCTGCAAATTCTGAGTTGCGAAAATCTCTTCAACAGTACGGTGCAAGACAAAATTGGAAAATTTTCATCCCCGATTTTGAATACTGCACTGATAATGCAGCCATGATTGCGATAGCGGCTCATTATAAATTTTTGGAAAATAAATTCAGTAGCCTTGATGTTGCTCCATTAGCTAATCTTGCCATTGGTAATTAATATGAAACTCATTTTCAAACCTGGCGACAAGAAAGTATATAGGAAAAAGGTAACCGAACACGATGTGGCGGCTTTTCATGAAGAGGTTTTGCATCCGGTTTATTCTACCTTTGCTTTAGCGCGCGATTTTGAGTGGTCTTCCAGATTGTTTTTTCTGGAAATGAAAGAGCAACAGGAAGAAGGAGTAGGGACTTTCTTAAGTATTACACATCAAAGTCCTGCCACCGTGGGTGCCGAAATTGAAATCACGGCCACAGTTGAGTCAATGAAGGGTAACGAATTAATTTGTACAATTGAAGCTTTCTGTGGGGAAAGGATTATTGCAACAGGGAGAACTGGTCAAAAAATGTTAACCAAAGAGAGGTTAAAAGAATTGTTTGAGATAAAATAAAATGGCAGAAAAGCGGTTTTCAAATACTGTAAATATTCGAAACAGGCAGGCATCCTTTCAATATGAATTGATTGATAAATTTGTTGCAGGCATTGTATTGCGGGGCACAGAAATAAAATCTATTCGCGAAGGCAAAGTGAATTTGCAAGATGGCTATTGCTATTTTAGCAATGGAGAATTTTATGCAAAGGGTATAAACATCACGCCATACGCGCAAGGCACTCATTATAATCATGAAGAGGCCCGGGAGCGAAAGCTGTTGATGAAGAAATCAGAGTTGAGTAAGTTAGAACATAAATCGGAAGAAAAAGGATTGGCGCTGGTGCCCATCCGACTTTTTATTAACGATCGGGGCTTGGCAAAGCTAGAGATTGCTTTAGCGCGCGGTAAGAAATCGCATGACAAACGAGATAGTATTAAAGAGCGGGATATAAAAAGAGAGTTGAGTAGAATTAAAATTGGTTAAATCTTAAACATGGAAGCATTGGGTTATGGAGTATGCAGGTTGTCGCTGGTGTCAGTTCGCCAGAGCGCTGAAGAGTATGCTTCGTTGGTTACACAATTGCTATTTGGCGACCATTATGAAGTTCTCAGCGTGCCCGATCATAAAGAATGGATTTTAATTCGCGTTCATGCCGATGGATCTCAAGGTTGGCTTGCGGCTAATCAGCATCATGGCATTACGCAAGAATATTTTGATCAGATTAATCATGCCAACTTTAAAATTACTACCGATATTACATGTAGTATTCTCTTTAAGAAAAGCCCGCTTACTATTCTTCTGGGAAGTATTGTTCCCATCTCAAACTCCGAGCTTTTTAAACTCGAAGAGCAATTTGCATTCAATGGCGAGTCAAAGAGCTTAGGTCAAAAAAGGGAGGTTGAGTTTGTTAAAACCATCGCTTTGAAATATTTAAATGCTCCTTTTCTTGCCAGAGGTAAAAGTCCTTTTGGTATTGATGCAGCAGGCTTCATTCAAATGGTATTTAAGATTTCAGGGTTTCTTTTGCCAAGAGAATTGCAAAGACAGATTACAGAAGGCAAGAAGGTAAATTCTTTAGAGTACGTGCAACCGGGCGATGTTGCTTTCTTCCAAGATCTTTCTAAAAAACATTTGCATGCTGGGATTGTGTTGGACGATCAAAAGATCATTCATGTTGATGGCAAGGTTCGTATTGACCACTTGTTGGAAGAAGGCATTCTGCAGTCTGAAACAAAAATTTATACGCATTCGCTAACAGAGATTAGAAGATTTCTGAATCCACACTAATTAGTTGCCTAAAACCATTCTAAGCCGTAACTGTTAATTTTGATAAACCCAAACTTTGGGGTTATCTTTCACATTATGAATAGTAGGGTTTTGGTTTTAAATCAGGATTCCAGTCCGTTGATGGTTTGTTCCGTGCAGCGTGCTTTCGTTATGGTTTACCTAAACAAAAGTGAGTTGGTTCGTCCCGCAAATGGCTACCGGATTAATTCCGTTACCCAATCATTTCCCATGCCTTCTGTCATCCGGTTAAACCGATATGTAAACGCGCCCTACAAGGGTGTAAGTCTTACGCGGCAAAATGTTTTTAAGCGCGATAATTTCGAATGTCAATATTGTGGAACGCGAAGAGATTTAACATTAGATCACGTAATGCCGAGCTCTCGCGGAGGCGCTCACACCTGGACTAATCTTGTAACGGCATGCAAACGGTGCAATGCAAAAAAAGGTGACTTTACCCCTGAAGAAGCGCAGATGATTTTGCCTCGTAAACCGTATAAGCCATCCTATTCTCTTTTTCTTCGTGATGGCAACAATCCCCGAACGGATTGGGATGAGTATTTGGGATAGGTTGATTTCTTTTCTTCAAAATTCTCTTTTTATATTTTCATATAGTTAGTGTCCAGCAATCGCGAATTCTTACCTTTTGATAAAGTAATATTTTGAGGACAAGAAGATTAGCCATGTTTAAAAATTCGGGTATTAATTTTATTAAAAAATCGATTGTGAAGTTTTTTCTCATGAGCATTTTAGTATTGCCTACGCTATTACAAGCTCAGCAAAAGTTTTTACCAAAAGTATACACAGCCAAAGACGGGCTGCCCCACGGCTATGTGCTTCATGCTAATCAGGATCATGAAGGGAATTTGTGGATCGGTACATTTTTAGGACTTAGCCGATTTGATGGTGGTTCATTTAAAAATTATGGATTTAAGAATGGATTAACGAGCCTGGTGATTGATCAGATCTACGAAGAAAGAGATAGTGCCCGGATATGGATTGGTTCGCGTAATGGAATCTTTTTTTTAAGAGGCGACACAATAAAACAGGTTGCTGTTGAAGATTCGGTAGTCATAACCTTTGTGTTTCAAGTACAGAAAATGAGAACCGGCCAGCTATGGGCTTTAACGGACAAAGGAATTTATTTATTAGACAATGAGCATGAGCTAAAAAAAATCAAGATTCCAACCCTGGAAGAGAAAATATTTAGAGAGGTTGTTGAATTGGATGACAAAGATATTTTGGTTACTCACGGTCAGGAGCAAAGTGACGTGTTTTCGATCAACAGTAATAAGGAAGTTAAACTGCTTTTTCCAACAATTTCAAATAACCGATATATTGATATTATTTCTGCCTCTGAAAAAGAGATGATTATCAGGACGGGGCATGGTTTATTTAAAGTCAATAACAAGGGAGTGGTGAAAATATTTACCAAGCAGTTGGATGGAAAATTCATTTATGCCTGCCTTTATGATCGTCATGGTCGTTTATGGGTAAGCACCAATGTAGATGGAATATTAATCGCTGACTCCACAAGCGCAGAAAGCTTTAGAAAAAAAATAGAAGTGAATGAACCTGTTAAAATGATAAGCAGTTTTTTTGAAGCCACTGATGGCACCGTATGGGCTGGCACTTTAAATTCACTCCTTCAGATCAATAGCATTAACTATCAAATTTATGAGCAAACTGATTATCCTTTGATTGAAAATGTCTTTAAAGTTTTAAAAGATCGAAATGGAAAATTATTTTTTGAGGGGAAATCAGGATTACTAAGCTGGACAGAAAATTCGGTATCTACTGTGGCAATAAGGAGTAAAAATCAAAACCAAAATAATTTAAAAGGTACTTTGATTGATTCCTGGTGCTATGATAATGACAATAATCTTTGGTACATGTCACGGAATGGGGTTTTTGGCAGAGTGGTGAAAGGAAGTATGGAGGAATTAGTAACTAGGAATGAGGATGGGTTTTCTAATGTACGAGTGGAATTTGATTCCAAAAGAAATAAAGTTTGGATTCCGAATAATCAATTACTATTGGCAGATGCAAATGCTGCTTCTGTTTTTCAGTCAGCTAACGACAAAATTATTTTATCGCCCACTCTCGTGGTTGCGCTAGCCGATGGAAATATTCTAGTCAAAACGTTAGAGAATAAATTATGGATGATTGACCAACAAAATCGAGTTGACGTGATAGCATCTCCTGAAATAGACGCATCAAGAGTCAAGGATTTTCAAAAAGATAGTCAGGGCAATCTATGGCTATTGTATTTGGATGGCGGACTTTTAAAATGCACAATTGAAAAAAAACAACTTATCAAGCAGGTAGAGATCAACATGACGAATGGAATGCCCAGCAATGCTATTGAATCATTTACTTTCGATGAAGAAAATCGGATTTGGATAGCTACCAATGCGGGATTAGCGGTAGTTGATTGGAAGGCTATTGAAACAAAGGGTTTCCCTTTAATTTATCAAATGGATAAGATATTGAATTTGCCAGTCCAAAATTGGACGTTTGCAAAATTACTTACCGATGATGATGGAAATATTCGATTAACATCGGTTGATCAGGCATTCACTTTTTTTGTAAAGAAAATAGACTTTAGTATAAGCCCACCCACGACAAAGTTTGAAAAGGTTTTACTTGATTCAAAAGTCAATATCTACAATTCCCTTGGCGGTTTGCAGACATCACCAATTACGCTTAATCACGATCAGAATTTTTTGACATTCTACTTTGAAGGAATTTCATTGATAGATCGGAATCTTTTGTTCTCATATAAGTTGGTGGGAGCAACCGAACTTTGGAGTACGCCATCATCAAACAATGTTGTTTCCTATGGTAAATTATCATCAGGTGACTACGAGTTTTTAGTAAAGACCCGAACCGGTAGCTCTGTATGGAGCGAACCTGCCACATTTCGCTTTACTATTACCAAACCCTTTTGGGCTGAGTGGTATTTCATTTTAATGCTAGCCTTAGTATTAATAGTATTGGTGTATTGGATTCATAGACTAAGCCTTCGCCAGGCACTTAGGATTGAACGGATGCGATTAAAAATTGCGCAAGATCTACACGATGAAATCGGCTCTACGTTAAGCAGTGTTTCCTATAATATTGACTCTATTCAAAGACGATTGAATGGGTCGGAAGCGGGTGTAAAAAAACTTTTAGAAACAATTAATACTACTTCCTCAGCTGCCATACGAACGCTTAATGATATTGTATGGGCCATTAACCCGGAAAAGGATGATTCAATGAGTCTGGGCAAAAGAATGAATCAATTTGCATTGGAAATATGCCAGGCCAGAGAGATTGAGTTGATTTATGATGAAGGAACAGATTTTAAAAATGCCCGGCTTAGCGTTGACGTACGAAAGAATTTTTACCTGATCTTTAAAGAAGCAGTTAATAATGCTGTCAAACATTCGAAGTGTACAGAAATTAAAGTTAGTTTAATGTCATCTACTCATGCTGTTGAAATGGTTATTGCTGATAATGGAGCCGGGTTTAATAAAACGTTGGAGACCGGAGGAAATGGTTTGAAGAATATCAGTGAACGAAGCAAAGAAATTGACGGCCAATTGATCATAACATCTAAGTTAGGGGCGGGTACAATCGTTTCATTTAAATGCAGCGTATAATATAAAGATGCTCACCAATTTTGGGGATTGTTAGTCACAACGTTAAGAATCACATTTGTTTTTTTTGGTAAGTATGGATCAGGTCGATAAAGTAAGGATTATTATTTATGAGGATAATGAAATTTATCGAAAGGGAATTATTGACTCCATTAATTCTAACTCGGCATTTGAGGTAGTAGGTGCTTTTTCAAACTGCGATAAACTGCTGAGTCAGTTAGATGTGTACAAACCTAATCTGGTGCTAATGGATATATCCATGCCAAGAGTCTCTGGTATTGAAGCGGTAAAAATGATGGCCACACAATTTCCGAATATACCAGTACTAATTCAAACTGTTTTTGAGGATGAAGACAAAATTTTTGCCTCTGTGCGTGCGGGTGCCTCCGGTTATATTCTTAAAAGTGCCGGCCCTGAAAAACTGCTGGATGCAATTCAGCAAGTAGTGGATGGAGGAGCCGCATTTACACCAGTAATTGCAAAAAAGATATTATCATTGGTGAAAGACCAATCACCCGCATATGAAGTAAAAGATTTCAAGCTAAGCAATCGCGAACAGGAAATTCTTCGATACCTGGTGCAAGGGATGAGCTATAAGCTGATTGCGGCAGCCGCAGAAATAAGCACCGAAACAGTTCATTCTCATATCAAGAAAATCTACGAAAAGCTCCACGTTCATTCGATGAGTGGGGCAGTGGCCACTGCGCTTAAGTATAAGATTACTTAAGCATCGTTCGGCTAACTCCGAATAGCATAATTGGAAACTCCTATCCCCAATTTTGGGGATTGCCTACTCATAAGTTTTTTTTCAATTTTCATGGAAGTTTTCATAGTTCATTTTAGAAATTCATACTCTTAGACTCAATCCAATGCCTAAAATTAATATTTGGTACATAGTCTATCTTGTTTTGATAGTATGTCCTAAAAGTTTTGGGCAATCTCAGGCAAGTAATGTTTCAACTTCATGGACCAGCAGTACATCATTGCAAGTAAATTGGACTAATGGGTCGGGAACTCCAGATTATAGCATTGTTGTTATCTATCCATCACAGACTGTCGTCTCAACTCCACCGCAGTTCCTCGCACCGGGCTATATAGCAAGCTCTGCGTATGGAAGTGGTTCTCAAATTGGTTCTGGATATGTTGTGTATAAGGGAACAGGGACAAGCATTACTGTTTCAAGTATTAGCCGTCATTTTTTATGTTTCCCAGCTCCATGCATTGGAGAATTTATTTATACTATAAAAGTCTTCTCACATTATCCTGCTCCTATCTGTATCGGTTGTCTAGCTAATTATAGACTAGAAGACGCATATAGGAATCCAATCTCTACGGATGGACTAAGCCCGGAACCGTTACAAGCGAGCAATCTACAAATTTCGTCAGTGACAAATAGTTCTATCGGGTTATCTTGGTCTTCCGGTGGAGGTACTGGAAGAATAGTATTGGCTTACACTTCTCCACTAGTTGGCGGTCCTTTTGATAGCAATGACTATCCTGCAAGTTCAGTTTATGGAACTTTAGCAGTTTCTGATGTTGGATACATTGTTTCCATTGGTAATAGCAATAATATTACAGTAACAGGCTTAGAGCCGGGTGCTGGCTACTATTTCAAAGTATATGAATATTATGATGTTGGTGGCTTGGGCAGAAACTATAATTTGGATACCGAGGGAGGTAATACTACCAGTCAATTAACCTTACCAAATGTTCCTATGGCTACTTCTTCAACATTCGTGTTGGGCTCAACCTTTCAAGGTAATTGGAATGCGGCTGCAGGAGCTACCAGTTATCAATTAGATGTCTCATCCGATAATTTTTCAACTTTTCTATCTAGCTACAATAGTAAAGTAGTTTCTGGCATTTCAGATGTTATAACAGGATTGTTATCAAATACTCCCTATAAATATAGAGTACGAGCTGTTAATGGAGCAGGGGCTACAATCAGTTCTAATATAATCTCACAACTATCAGCACCTTCAGCGCCTGTTGCAACAAGTGCAAATCTTTTTGGGCAAACAGGTTTTACTGCCAATTGGAATTCAACTACCAGTGCCACCGGATACAAGTTTGACTTGGCAACGGATATAGGATTTACGAATTATGTTACCGGATATATCGACAAGGATATTCCTTCCGGAATAAATCTATCAGTTACTGGATTAACAGCAGGAACAACCTATTACTTTAGGGTGCGAGCTTATAACTCAGGAGGTGGTGTATCTCTAAACTCGAATTTAATAACGGCTTTAACAATCCCTCCAAATCCCACAGCAACAAGTGCGACAAGTTCAACTCAAAGTAGTTTTACCGCCAACTGGAACAGTTCAACATCAGCAACAAGCTATCGGCTTGATGTTTCTGCTGATAATTTTGCGACTTATGTAACAGGGTATAATAATAAAACAGTAACTGGAATAACTGATGTTGTACCGGGTTTGGCCATTAACACAACTTATAAGTATCGAGTTAGAGCTGTAAATGCTTCAGGAACATCAGGTAACTCAAATGAGATTTCGCAAATTACTGTAACAGCCACTTCCGTTGCCATTGCAGCAACTGCTGTTAATCAATCGGGCTTTACAGCAAATTGGAATGCTGTCGCTGGAGCCACAGGTTATAAACTTGATGTTTCAGATAATAATTTATTTTCAACTTTAGTATCGGGTTTCTCAAACAAGGATGTTACTGGTACAAATTCAATAGTTACCGGATTGAGCAGCGGGCTTACATATTATTACAGGGTGCGATCTTATAATTCTGCAGGTGCTTCAGTAAACTCAAACACGATATCTCAAATTACAGTCCCTTCAAATCCTGTTGTAAATTCTGCAACAGTACCATCTGATATTCAGTTTACAGCAAACTGGAATTCTGTTACTGGAGCAACAGGTTATAGGTTAGATGTTTCGTCTGATGGTTTTACAAGTTTTGTTTCAGGATATAACACTAAATCTGTGACTGCAACAAGTGACGTTATTTCTGGCCTAAGTCCGGGAGTAACTTATCAATATAGGGTACGTGCGGTAAATGCAGCGGGTGTTTCCGGGAATTCAAATTCCATTTCACAAATTACTATCTCAGGGGTTCCGGTGCCATCAGCGAGTAACCCCACTCAATCAGGTTTTAAAATTAGCTGGCCTTTGGTAGTAGGAGCTATCGATTACTCTGTAGATGTTTCGCAAGATAATTTCAATACGTTGCTATCAGGTTATCCAAAAACAATTACCGGAATATCACTAGAAGTAATCACATTAACACCTGGAACAAATTATCAATACCTAGTTCGGTCGCGCAACGCTACTGGCACTTCACCTAATTCAGTAAGCCAAACCCAGATTACCATTCCTGCTAATCCCGTTTCTAAACCCTTTTCAGGTGAAACTTCTAATTCTTTTATTGCTAATTGGGATGTTGTTGATGGAGCCAATGGATATTTATTAGACGTAACATTAGAGTCTGAAAATTTTAACACGTTTGTAACAGGATATAATGCAAAGCCAGTTCCGGCTGCGGGTGACTTCAACGCAACTAGCCTGGCTCCCGGTACTACGTATCGGTATCGGGTTCGAGCCTCTAATTCAGCTGGAGTTTCAGGATATTCACTTTCTAAATTGGCCATAACAAAAAATTCAGATGGCACGGGAGGTGCAACTGTACCGTCTGTTTCAGTTGTTGAAAATCAAAACTCACAAAGCGTGGTTAAGGCTTCAACGAGTGGTGGCTTTGGCGCAATTAAAATAACACTTCACCATAGAAAAATAACGGAGGCAAATTTTACCTCTGAACCAGAGATAACTCAAACCGGAAATACTTTTGAGGCAACTATAAGCCCTTCTTTTCTCGATGAAATTGGTATGGAGTATTACTTTACTGTTTCAGATGGGCTTGATAAAACTACCCAAAGCAGCAAAGGCTATGTTTATAAAATAGTTTCCTCTCAAAACATTCCGGCCCTTATAGCCGGAGGCACGGCTTCATCCTATCGAATTATTTCTGTGCCTCTTAAGTTAGAGTCAAGCGATATTCGGGATGTTTTTGCAACGCTTATCTCGAATTTCGGTGGTTATAATAAAGAACACTGGCGATTGCTTAGATATCAAAACGGAAAGAATACAGATTTTGATGGACTCACCAGCCTAGGCCAAGGAAAAGGGTATTGGTTCAACAGTCTCGAAACAGCAGATTTAAAGGTATCCGGTCAGGCTATTGCGGCTAATCAGACTAATCCATTTTTGTTACCACTTGAAAAGGGTTGGAATCAAATAGGAAACCCTTTCTTGTTTAATATAGATTGGGATGATATACGCACTGCTAATCCCACAGCAGATGTCGATCTCGACTATTTGGTATTTGATCCGGCCGCTCAAGGCTTTAAGAAATCAAATTCAATCATCTCATGGTCGGGTGGGTTTATTTATGCAAACTCCAGTTTGACTTTACAGATTCCTGTTACGCTAAAAAATACGGCTGGTGGCAGAAAGGATAACGCGAATGATTTGGTTGATTATTCAATCGATAAACCTAATTGGTTTATGCCAATTAAATTAAGTCAGGGTGATGGTTTAAATGATTACATAGGTTTTGGAATGCACCCGGATGCTAAATTAACTAAAGATCGTTTTGATGGGCAGACTGTGCCGCGCTTTATCAATTATCTTGAACTGAATTCATATCACAATAGCGAATTCACACCCAGGTTTTCGCGCGATGTTGTGCCAACATCTGATGCCTTTACGTGGACATATACATTTGAATCAAATCTTGATGGAAAAGAAGCTCGGTTAGCGTGGCGCAATGAATTGCTTAGCGATTATGAAGCTCAATTATTTTTATACGATACCGAAGCCGGAGAGTTGATCAACATGAAGCAGACTTCTTCCTATTCATTCAAATCGGCAAAAGCCAGAGACTTTAAATTCATTTTTAGTTCGAATGATAAATCATTGTTGCCAGAAGCAACTTTAGTAGGTAAAGCTTTCCCCAATCCATTTACATCATCGGTTACCATTCCATTTATCGTGGGTACTTCTGACAGACACGTACAAATTACAATGTATGATATGATGGGTAAAAAGATCAAGAATCTGGTTGGCGATCAATTTAGTCAAGGCTACCATGAAGTAGTTTGGGATGGCACTGATTTTCAAAATGCTCGGGTTACGCAGAGTGTGTATCTCTACGAGATGATAACGGAAGGTAAAAGAATAATTGGAAGAATTATTTTACAATAACGGGTATGGCTGTAAATAACTGGACTTACGCAAAACAATACTTTAAATGTCAGACTGAGTTTATCGAAGCCAGTTTCGACAGCAAAAAACGTGATTTACGTTTCGACAAGCTCAACGTGATAAGATTTTTAGAGATGACTTTTACTAAATATCGAATACTATTTTTGTTAGTTGTCACTCTATTAAGTGCTGGATCAACAGGCAATGCTCAGGATTTTAAGATTAAAAAATTAGAGCAAGTTGGTGAGGTTGTTAATCTGTATTACGATCTTTCTGATAGCACAGCCAATTCAACCCGAACCTATTCAATCTTTCTTTATTCTTCGCTGGATAGTTACACCATACCCTTGGCAAAAGTTTCGGGCGATGTAGGCCAGATTGTAAAACCTGGCGGCAACCGCAAGATTAGCTGGAGAGCAAAGGAGGAATTAGGTTCTGATTTTGAAGGGAAGGTAGGTTTTGAAGTGCGGGGTAATGAGTTTATTCCTTTTTTAAAGTTAGACGGATTTAGAGGAAAGAAATCACGGAAGCGAGGTGTAAAAGAAGATGTTACCTGGAGTGGTGGTAGGGCAAATAGTTTGATCAATTTCGAACTTTATAGAAATGGAAAGTATGTTGCAGCACCGTACACAAGTATTGCAACCAGCTTAGGCAAGTACAGTATTATCATTCCTAAAACAACGAAACCGGGTAGCGGTTACACGTTTAAAATCAGAGATAGTAAAGACAAAGAGCAGCATATCTTCACTGAGGAGTTTGTTGTGCGCAGGAAAGTTCCACTGGGTTTAAAGGTTATCCCCGTATTGGGTGTAGGCACTTTAATTTATTTAATCGCTCAAGGAAATGCTAACAAAGATATTGTAGATCCCCTGGATATTAGCGTAGGAACAGGCAAAAAATAAGACAACATGAAACGAATTATTAGCGTCCTCCTGATTTTAATTTCGTGGCAGTGCTATGGCCAAAACTTTAGTGAAAAAACGAATGAGGTAGTTTTGAATTTTAAAAATCAAACTCAACCCACCGCAAGTTTTCCTGTTATTATTTGGGAGACTCCACGTATTGAAGAAACGTTTAGTCAATCTAATTCAATTGACATTCAATTTGTAGTCAATTCAGACGCTCCTATAAAGTCAATCAAACTTATTTTAGGAGATGGCGTAACTACTATTAATGAAAAGAATATTGCTGTAGATGTGGGAATGCTCACAAAAAGCATAAAGCAACACCTCACACTCTTGGATGGTAAAAATTCGATCGAGATTCAAGTAGAAAATTCAAAGAACGGAATTATTAGTAGCACACGATCGGTGTTGGTAGGCAAGGATGCAATTGCCAATGCTATTGATATAAATAGAAGTGATTACGCACTGATTTTTGCAACTAACAACTATGATGATCTTAATAATCTTACTAATCCGATTTACGATTCTAAGGCTATTGAAGAAACTTTGCGCACGCGCTATGGATTTAAAACTGAGATTATCACGGATCCTACGCACGATGAAATTCTGGAGAAGATTTCTGAATACAACACGCGTAAATTTAAACCACAAGATCAGTTGTTGGTTTTCTTCGCAGGCCATGGTGTTTTTGATGATAATTTAAATGAGGGATTTGTGGCTGCACGTGATTCAAAGAGCAACGATAGGGGCCGCTCCACCTATATACCACATTCAATTTTAAGAGGGAGGATTGACAATATAAAGTGTGAACATATTTTCCTCGCCATGGATGTATGTTTTGGAGGAACATTGGATCCGGAATTTTCTAAGCCGCGAAGTATATATGATGCTGCAACTGATACAGACCTGCTGGTGAGAAAGCTTTCACTAAGAACTAGAAAATTTCTTACTAGTGGAAGTAAAGAATATGTGCCTGACGGTGTTGCGGGAAGACATTCGCCCTTTGCGACACTTTTTATTCAAGCGTTGAATGAGACCGGTGGAAAGGGTGGCCGAATTTTTACCCTACTTGATCTCTATCCTTATTTTCAGAGGCTGCAAACAAGTCCTCGTTATGGTAGTTTTTCTACTAAGGATGAACCAACAAGTGATTTTGTATTTGTTGTCAGTCAGAAATAGAATAGTTCTAAAAGTTTAAGGAGAATGTAGTCTTCACGTCCAATTCTGATTTTACCGATAAGGAGCCATTATGCATTTGCATGATTTGCCTTGATAAGGCGAGGCCAATACCGGATCCGGTTTTTTTAGTAGTGAAAAAAGGAATAAAAATCCGTTCGATCGCTTCTGGGATAATACCTGGGCCGTTGTCGCTAACTTCAATGATTACAGAGTTATCTTGAATTCGACCTATTAATTTGATGCTTGCATTAGGAATAC
>Ga0163151_10003156_pt1 | contig 24103 bp, 20 predicted proteins | sample OliLakLV19MP5IB2_FD_145596 | JGI IMG/M metagenome (GOLD analysis project Ga0163151, IMG submission 145596) | Freshwater microbial mat bacterial communities from Lake Vanda, McMurdo Dry Valleys, Antarctica - Oligotrophic Lake LV.19.MP5.IB-2 | ecosystem: Environmental > Aquatic > Freshwater >...
GCCCGCTATCTCATCCTGTGCTGCAACCGCCAATGGGGCAAGACCACGACCATCGCCCTCAAAGCGCTCCACCGCGCGCTCACAATACCCGATCAAACCATCGTCATCCTCTCGCGATCAAAGCTCCAAGCCGGCATCCTGATCGACCGCGCCACCATGTTCGCCGTCCGGCTCGGCCACAAAATCCGCCGTGTCCTCGGTCACCAATTTTCGCTAAAACTCGACAACGGCAGTCAAATCTTCGCTGTCGCCCACACGACCGACACCAGCGTCGGCCCCACCGCCCACGTTCTCATCGTCGACGAAGCCGCCCTCGTCAAGGACCTCGTCTACTTCTCCGTCTCGCCGTCCACCGCGCGCACCCACGGAGCCATCTGGCTCATGTCCACGCCGCGCCGCCCGGCGGGCTTTTTCTACAACATTTGGAAAAGCCAGGAAGACACCCGCTGGCACAAAATTTTCTCGCCCGTATCGGACTGCCCGGACATCGATCCGGAATTCCTCGCCATGCAAAAGCGCGCCGACGAAGTCAAATACAGCCAGGACTTCCTCTGCGAATTCACGCAACCGGCCGACCGCCTCTTCACCGTCGAAATGCTCGACGAAATGACCAGACGTTAAAGAACAAACCCATGCCATCAACTCTCACCGCCGGCACGCTGCGCTTCGTGCGTCGCTGCACCGGCGAACCCGGCGTCGGCAAGACCGCCGCCGTCGAAGGACTCGCCGCCCGCATCGCCACCGGGGACGTCCCCCCGCCGCTTAAAAATGTCGAAATGCACTCCCTAGATCTCGCGCTGCTGCAAGCCGGCGCCGGCATCAAAGGCGAATTCGAAAACCGCCTGAAAGGCCTCATTGAAGAGGTCAAGTCCAGCCCCAAACCCATCATCCTCTTCATCGACGAAGCCCACACCATGATCGGCGCCGGCGGCGCGGCCGGCGGCAGCGATGCCGCCAATCTCCTCAAACCCGCTCTCGCCCGCGGCGAACTTCGCACCGTCGCCGCCACCACCTGGAGCGAGTATAAGAAGTACTTCGAAAAGGATCCCGCCCTCACCCGCCGTTTCCAGGTCGTGAAAATCGAAGAGCCCTCCGAAGACGTTTGCCTCGTCATGATGCGCGGCGTCGTCACTTTCCTTGAAAACCACCACAAGGTACGCATCCTCGACGAAGGAGTCGACGCCGCCGTCCGCCTCTCCCATCGTTATGTCGCCGGCCGCCAACTGCCCGATAAAGCCGTCAGCGTCCTCGACACCGCCTGCGCCAAGCTCTCTCTCGGCCAGAACTCCACCCCCGCCGCCATCGAAGATTTGCAGCGTCGCCTTGACGATCTCAACGTCCAGGAACGCGTCCTCGCCCGCGAACAGGCCATCGATACCGATCACTCCAAGCGGCTGGCCAAAATCGCCGCTGAAAAAGCCGAGTCCAAGGAAAGACTCGACACCATGACCGCCCGCTTCGAAAAAGAGTCGGGTCTCGTCACGAAGATTCGCGAACTCCGGGGCAAAATCGAAGAGACCGCCGAGCAAGCCAACGCCGCCGAAGCCCTCGGCGTATTTCGCGCCGAACTCTCCACACTCAACGCCGAACTGGTAGCCCTGCAAGGCGAAGATCCCTTCACCGCCGTCTGCCTCGACGCCCAGCAGGTCAGTGAAATCATCTCTTCCTGGACCGGCATCCCCGTGGGCAAAATGCTCAAAGACGAGATTGAGTCCATGCTTAATCTCACCGCCCAGCTTTGCCAGCGCGTCATCGGCCAGGATCACGCCCTCGAGTCCATCGCTCAACGTATTAAGGTCTCGAAAGCCAAGATGGAAGATCCCAATAAGCCCATCGGCGTCTTCATGCTCGTCGGCCCCTCCGGCGTCGGTAAAACCGAAACCGCCCTCACCATCGCCGACCTCCTCTATGGCGGCGAGCACAACGTGATCACCATCGCCATGAGCGAGTTTCAGGAAGCCCACACCGTCTCCACGCTGAAAGGCTCGCCTCCCGGATACGTCGGCTACGGCGAAGGCGGCGTACTCACTGAAGCCGTCCGCCGCAAGCCCTACTCGGTGGTCCTCCTGGACGAAGTGGAAAAGGCCCACCCCGACGTCCTGGAACTCTTCTTCCAGGTCTTCGACAAAGGCCGCATGGAAGACGGCGAAGGCCGTGAAATCGACTTCAAGAACACCATCATCATCCTGACCTCCAACGCGGCCACGGAAACGATCATGAAGTTGACAGCCGACCCCGACACCGCGCCAACCGTCGAAGGCCTCGTCAAAACCATCAAGCCGGAAATGGATAAGATCTTCAAGCCAGCCTTCCTCGGCCGCATGGTGATCATCCCGTACTACCCGATCCGCGACGAAGCGATGAAGCAGATCATCAGGCTGAAATTGGGCAAGATCCAACGCCGGCTGAAGAACAACCACGCCATGGAACTGAAGTACGGCGACGACGTGCTCAACGCGATCTCCGCCCGCTGCACGGAAGTCGAATCCGGTGCCCGCAACGTCGATAACATTCTGACGAACACCCTGCTACCGGAAATCTCCAACCGCATTCTGACCATGATGGCCACCGGAGAAAAGCAGGATGCCATCACCGTCTCCATCGCGGAAGACGGTGCGTTCGCCTACATCTAACCAGGAAATAGGGGCGGCAACCGCCGCCCTCACAACCGCAGTACGGGCCAACCCTAAAACCCGTCGGTCAAAACTGCACATCGACAATTCGCACGACATGCACTTGAGAACTCTGGCCAAGCGTAACGAGTGGACATAATGCGGCGTTGAACATAGTTGAACACGCCGTAAACCTAGGAGCGCAAACGGCAAGTCTTCCTGGCCGTAGATCTCATTGAGTATCTATGCTAAGGAGCCAGCAGCCCAGCGGAAACTAAAGCTTAAATCGCTCTAGGTCTTTGATATTAAATGATTTGTGACTGGTCAATGTAAGATTATCCTTCAATTCTCACAACCGAGTGGGCCTAATTCCGACTTATGTTTGGCAATCCGCCGGTTGGGGAGAAGCGATTTCGAAGACGAGACCTTTCGGTTCCCGATGGTCCTGCCATAGGACCATCCCCTCGGAACGAGGCTCTGGTTTCACAGCTCTTCAGGAGGCACTGGACAGGGCCGGTACCTGCGACGCTCGTCGCCGTTTCGGTCTGCTTCCTTGCCGCGCAAACCAAGAACGCCGATTTATCCGCCCGTGATATTTTTCTGCGCAAACCATCGAAGGACGCTCAGAGGCCCAAGCCAGAATTCGGAGAACCGGAGGATAGCAAGAAGACCGCACCCCTTTCGGACGCGCTTGGCATCCGATATACCGTCTTCCTGGTCAAACCCGGACTCAGGACGGCAGTAGATCCGAATCGAACATTTTCGAGCGGCGAATGTTTCGCGCTCGAAATCGAGACCAATCGCGACGGATACCTTTACGTGTTCACCGAAGGAGCAAGCGGCCGATGGGATACGCTCCACCCGGTGGGAGAAGAGCCAATCAGACCGCGAAACGTGCCCGGGAGGTCGCGGCTGGAGATACCCGCCGGCGAATGCTGGGAATTCAAGAAGCCTCCGGGGGACGAACGGATGTTCCTGGTTCTCTCCGACACACCGGAGGATGTTCAGAAAATGCTGAATATCTTTCGGCTTTCTGAACTCTCCCGCGGAGCGGAACAAGAAAATTCGCCGGGGAAAGCCGGCGGCTCCATCGCCAGAGTTCGCACAAGTCTCGCCTCGCGCGATATAGCGAGAAAGCAAATGGGCAGTGAGCCAATGGAGAAGGGGGAAGATCCATTCACCGTGTACTCCGTCGCAAGCCCTCCCAGATTGTTTTTTGAAATAACGCTGAGGCACAGATGACGCCGTACGCCGCATGGCTGGACAGCAGAATTCCGCGATTCTATTTGCGTGTACCGGGAGCCATCCAGCGCGCTCTGTTTCTCTCGGTAATTTGTTTGCCGGCGATTGGTCAATCCAGTAGAGATTTGGTGATTCGGGAGAACGAGCGCAAGGCAAAGATGGAGCAGCGCCACGTTCCGCAGGGCTATGCCCTTATCATTGGCATCTCTGAATATGAGAACCTGCCCGGTAACGATCTGAAGTTCCCAGTCAGCGATGCGCAGGCTATTTACCGCTCATTGATTAGCAAGGAAGCGGGCGGTTTTCCGCCGGAAAACGTGCATCTGCTTTTGGGCCGCCGCGCCACCCGCGAGAATATACGCCTGGAAATAGAGGAGTGGCTTCCCGCCATAGCGAGACCGGAAGACAGGGTCGTTGTCTATTTTGCGGGGCACGGTTATGTCTCGCGCGGTAAAGGTTATTTGGCCCCGTGGGATACGAACCTTGAACTCCTCGAAAGTACCGGATATCCGATGCAAACACTCGGGAGCATCCTGAACAATCGCGTGAAGGCGAAGTGGAAAGCCCTGTTTATTGACGCGTGTCATTCCGGCAAGATCAACTCCGAAACGACCAACGAACAGGTTGCGGGCCAGATCAATTCGGCGATGGAGGGAACGCAATTTCTTAGCCTCTCGGCAACGCGAGGGCAAGAAAAGAGTTATGAGGACGAGCAGCTTGGGCCGGGATTCGGGCTGTTCACGTACTTCGTGGTGAAGGGTATACAAGGAGAGGCGGACAGCGATCCTTGCGATGGCTGGGTAGAGGCCGGCGAACTCGTGGATTACGTCCGCCGTGAAGTGGCCCGTTATGCAAAGTCCAAGGGAGTTACCCAAACACCACAATTTGGCAGCGACTTCGATCCCGCGATGATCCTGGGCCGGGCAAGAAACGGTTGTCTCCTTTCGAGCCGGACGGGCAGCGCTGAAATAGAAGTGAACTTAACCGACACTGACGTTTGGGTCGACGACACGCTGACCGGAAGGGTTTCGCCGGGGAAACCTCTGCTTGTGCCAGGCCTGACCGCAGGCGACCACACCGTCAGGGGGTGCAAGGAAGGCTATGAGTGCGACCTGAAAAAGGTTGTAATTGCCCCCGGCCTGACGCTGGGGGTTTCGGTCCGAATTCGCTATCAAAAGCGCACGAACGAGGCTGCGGCCGCATTGGCGCACAGGGGTGAGACGCTTCTGTACAGTCAGCGATCCACCGTAAATCCCGTGAATATGCTGCCGGTACGCCGATCGCAGAGCAAGTCCGATCTTGTCGAGGCTAAGGGTTTATTCAGCCGGGCCCTCGGAATCGATAGCCAGTATGCGCAAGCCGCATACCATTTGGGAGTCGTCAATCAGCTTCTGGGAGATGAGAACGGAAGTATCGGCGCATACCGGCGCGCAATTGCGGCGGATCCAACCAACACGCCGAGCAGAATCCATTTAGCGGGAGTCCTGATGGAAACAGGCGACGCGGATGAGGCGATTCGACATCTCACGGCGGCGCTGCATCTCGAGCCAAACAACGCCGAAGCGCATTCGTTGTTGGCCCGCGCCTATCTGGATAAAGGTGCGTGGTTGTCCTGTATCGATGCGGCGGCGGAGGCGATTAGGGTTAGGCCGACCCAGGAAACGGCGCATCTTTGGAGGGCGGACTGTGAGCGGCAGCTTGCCGCAAAGGAAAAATCGACAGAGCGATTCCGCTCGGCTGCCGCCAGCTATTCCACTTTTCTTGACTTAACCAACTATGCGACACCCGCTGTCCAATGGTTCGCCTATCACTTTATTGGGTTTCATCTGGGCGGCCAACATCATGCCGACAGAAAAGCTTCGTATGAGTTACTTCGGGCCGCCGGCTTTCTGGGCATGTGTATTTGTGAGGGTAAGTTGGGCCGTGAATTGCGCGCGAAAGAGTATTGCCACCGGGCAACGCAGCAGGACCCGGCCGATCCGATCGCGCATTTTCTTTTAGGCGTCGCCGGACTGCGCGTCTTTCATAAGACCGGAGGATGCCGGGATCTGGAGAATTCGCGCCGAAGCTTTCAGAAGACGTTGTCGCTGAACTCGAAGCTTGATGAAGGGCGTCACGCGCGGCATTATATCGAGGAGATCGAGTCGCGGCTTTCGGAGTTGCGGCGAAAAGGCCGCTGTTGAAACGTGTCTTGACGATGGGACTAATGAAGTGAAGAGGGAAGGATATGAGTCAGCTTAGAGGTAACTTTACCGCCGCCGTTGTTCTGGCGGGAATGCTAACCGCATGGCCTTGTGGTGGTCAAGGGGCCGCGGCATTAACGGTCTGGGCGGTCGAAGGTGAAGGCGCGGCGAATATTATCAGTTCCGGCAAGGCGGTGCGCCCCGCGGTGGAGATTCGTAGAATGGACGGTGCGCTGATAGCTGGAGCTTCCGTGCGGTTCACCCTTCCGCAGACCGGGCCAAGGGCGGTATTCGTGAATGATACAACCTCCGCCACCGTCGTTTCCGGCCGGGATGGCAGGGCGGTCGCGCCTGAGATGAGACCGGTGGGAGAAGGATCGTTTCACATTACGGTCACGGTGAAACACTCCGGTGAAACCGCGCTCGCAGCCATTACACAAACGAACTTTCAAAACGAAACGACAGCGGCAGCTTCTGGCGTTCCGCGGAATGCCCTCTCCGCGGAGTACAGGATCGAGATTTTAGAGGGCCACGACGGAGTAAATATCATCAGCAAGAAAACGGCGGTTAGAACCATCCTGCGCGTGGTCGATAAAAATAACCTTCCGGTGGCCGCCGTGCCGGTTATGCTCGCAATCGTCCTTACTCGCGGCGGCGGTGAGAGCAAATTCCCCGACGGCAATACGAGCGTAACTGTTCTTACAGACGCGCAAGGTAGAGCGGAGGCGCCTCCGGTTCGCCCGCAAAAAGGGGGAAAGTTTGAAATCCGCGTGCAGGCAACTGTCAATGGTGCGCCGGTCACCAGGGTAATTAGTCAAACCAACTTTACGACCGAGCCTGCAGCCATCCGCGCTGGTAAAAAGCCAGGCTCGTCGGCGCCGCCAGAGGGCGTAGCGGCGGAGACTTCAGGGGGTCCGGGAGGGGGTCCTGATGACGCGACTAGCGCTAAGGCAGACCCGGCGGTTCGTCCGGTCGTTGACTCGCCACCACCTGTGGGCCCTAAGGTCTCGGTGAAAGGAGGATCTGGAGGCCGCATGCTGGCCGGCGCCTTACTGGCCGGAGGCGGTGTCGCGGGCGCTGTTGTTGCTGTCAGCCAGGGTCGGAAAGAAGGTCAATCCTCTGGCCAGGGGCAGAGCCAGACGCAAAGTTGTTCTCAGCCCTTGGCACAATTCCAGAGCGCAGCACAGCAATGGCTTGCGACATGTAGAGTTTCGAATCCACAGTGCGGGAGCCTTCAGAACTCAGTCTATGCAGCGTATGTAAGTTGCAAGTCCTGTCGCTACCCTGGGACCCCAACTTCTACCGCAGGAGAATACACGATGGCATTGATCAATTTGGCTCTCGGCAACACCTCCATTCAGTCCTTTACAGCCGACTGTCGATAGAACGTGAGGGGTGATGAAACAAATGTATGGCACCCCTGATAATCGATTAGATGTAATGAGAGCCAAGCAACCGTTGACTAAGTAGTCTTAGTAAGTGAGGAACACATATGAGTCACTTTCGAAGTAATTTTAGCCGCGTCGTAGCTGCGGCGGGAATACTGGCAGCAGGATCCTGCCTTGGTCAAGGTACGACAACACTGACTATTCGAGCAGTGGAAGGAGACGGCGCGGCGAACATTATCAGTTCCGGTAAAGCGGTACGGCCCGCAGTGGAGATTCGTAGAATGGGCGGAGCGCTGATAGCCGGAGCGTCCGTGCAGTTCACTCTTCCGAAGACTGGGGCGAGGGCGGTATTCCTCAATGAGTCGACTTCCGCCACAGCCATTTCCGGCCAGGACGGAAGGGCGCTCGCGCCTGAAATGAGACCGGTCGGGGAAGGGTCGTTTCATATTACAGTCACCGTGAAATACTCCGGTGAAACCGCGCTTGCGGCGATTACCCAAACGAACTTTCAAAACGAAACGGAAGCGGCAGCGGCGGGGACTCCGCGGAGTGCTCTTTCCGATGAGTACAGGATCGAGATCTTGGAAGGCGACGACGGAGTCAATATCATCAGCAAGAAGACGGCGGTTAGAACGCTGGTGCGTGTGGTCGACAAAAATAACCTGCCGGTTGCCGCTGTGCCCGTTGTGCTCGCAATCGTATTCACTCGCGGCGCCGGTGAGAGCAAATTCCCGGACGGCAATACGAGCATAACTGTTCTTACAGACGCGCAGGGTAAAGCGGAAGCGCCGCCTATTCGCCCACAAAAAGGCGGAAAGTTTGAAATCCGCGTGCAAGCGAAGGTAAATGGGGCAATCGTGAACAGGGTGATCGCGCAGAACAACTTCCCGACGCCGCTGGCGGCGGCGAAGGTTGGAAAAGTGCCGGGATCCTCGGCTCCGGCGGAAGGTGCCTCTGGAGAGATTTCTTCCGGCACGACTGGGAGCGGTAATGGTAGCGCCTCCACAACAGCCAATGCCGCTTCAACGCCTGCGCCGTCCGCAGCTCCGTCGGCAGCCGCCGGAGCCGGAGGCGCCGCAGGTGCGGGAATGTCCAGCCTTCAGATTCTCGGCTTGGTGGGCGGAGGTTTGCTGGCGGCTGGTGGAATCGCTACGGCGGCCGGGGTGGGCAGTCGTAATGACACTCGAGCGCAGACGCAGGCCCAAAGCCAGAGAGATTGCACTGGCACTTTTGGAAGTTTCCTTACTTCAGCTCAAGCAGTAGTCACTTGTGCCCAATCCGCCAGAGATCCAAACACGCAATGCCGCACATTCCTGCAACAGATGACAACAGCGCTCGGCCCATTATGTACATGCGTCGGGGGAATCGCGAACGCTCCCGCAGAGATTCGTAATCTCTACACGCAGTTACAATCACTCACGCAACAAGCTGGCCTTTCGTTCCCGAGTTCGTGTCGCCCGTGAGGATGCTCTTGATCTGGATTTTCTGAGGGCTTCTCATGCGTGTCCTGTGGGGCTCGTGGTACCTTTTTCCGATCACGCAATTGATGGTCCACGGACACGTGATTACGGGAATTGTCACGGACCCGCATGCACTGCCGATCCCGAGCGCAAAGGTAGTGTTGAGATGTGTTTCAGCATCAACTTTCTCGAGTACCGATACCGCAGGTAAGTTCATCCTGCAGGCTGAAACGAGCCTGCCTTGTGAGCTTGAAGTCATTGCACCGGGATTCGCGTCGTCATTAACCCAGATCGAAGCATCAGGTCAATTCAACGTTCGATTGACAATCGGCTCCGCCCCTCGTAAAGCTATTTCTGTAAGTTCCTCAGGCCCAGCGTCTTCACTGTCATTCGGCTTTGAGAGTTTATCACTCACTTCAAAAGAGTTGGCCCGGTATTCCTCGAATCCGGCTGAATGGATTGGATTCCTACAGCGCTTCTCCGGAGTGAGGACAGCTTCACAAGTTCTATTCGTGGACGGAATTCCGGCGACTCGCCTTCCACCGAGCGAAATGATCTCCCAGATGTCGATCGCCTCCGATTCCTTCTCGGTGGAATATCACGACGGCGACAGTTCACAGTTCAACGTCACCACAAAATCCGCCGAACGGCGGACGCGAGTGAAACTTGACGGTACGCCATTTGGGACTCGCAGCGTGAATGCACTCGATACCGAGGCGCGGACCGAGTCGAGTTCAGCGACAGCTCTCGTAAGTGGGCCGCTTGCGCGAATGCCGCTTATGTACGCCGGGCGCGGATTCCTGACAGTCACCAATGAGGAAGTGCCGATTCGAGCGGTGGCGCCTCCGGCCGGTCCATTCGCCGGGTCGGAAATAGGCAGCAAAGCAGCGGTCAAGAGCACGTTCGCATCGGCGAGCGGAGATTTGCAGTATTCAAAACCGGAAGCGGCCTTTCGCGGATTACTGTCATTGCGGTTTCTTCAACTCAGCAGCTCAAACGCGGGCGCTGGAGGAATCAGCCTGCCGGAATCCGCCTCAGCCTCCAATCGAAAGGTTTATGATTGGCAAGCCTCGATCGCGTGGCGGCTCCCCGCCGGAGATCTTCGCGGCGGAATATCGCTTTCACAAAGTGACGGCGCCGTTCGAGCGAATAGCAGTAGCCGAGGCATTCATATTCTAGACAATATCATCGCCGGAGGTCCAGCCATCGTCGAATCTCACGGTTTCGAACGGAGTTGGCGAACGACGTTGCTTTATCAGTCCAGGGGCCGTCATCGTAATCTGCTTACCGGCGTCGCGGCAAGCGGCGCAGCGGAGAATCGAGCGGTTTCTCCCAATGACAACGGAACCTTTCAGTTCGAAACGGAGCGCGATTACCTGAACGCGCTGGCCGGGGATTCCACCGCCGTCCGGTACAGGCTCGTGGGTAATAGCGTCGTTCGACATTCCACTCTCGGCATGTCCCCATTCGTACAAGCAAATCTGATGACACGGGAGAGCTTTGTGATTAGGGGAGGTCTCAGAGTAGATAACCAGCGTACGCTTCGAACGTACGTCTCGCCGCGGCTGTCGCTCGTGGCGCAGCGAAGGGGCTATATTGTTCGGTCGGGAATCGGCCAATTCGTGCAGGATATCTCGAACGGTATTTTCATCAAGGCAATCGGCAGCGACGAATTCCATCTTCGTCAGGAGATTTGGAGAAACACGCCTTTAACAGGCACGCCCACGGTCGGCCAAATTGGGCGAACAGGGGCGCATACTCGAATAGCGGCGGATCTCAGGCGTCCCAGACTTTGGATGGCGAAAAACTCGCTAGAGAAAACGTTCGCCGCCTTCACGCCCGGCCTGGAGTATACGTGGGCGCTGGGACACAACAATCTAGGATCGCGTCGATTGCCGGATGGCGGGAACTGGATGGATCTTCTCGAGTCTAACCGCTCGTCGGAAAAGCATCGCTTGCACGCCCGCGCTTTCTGGAACTGGAAAAGCCATAATTTGTCGGGACACTACGAATGGACACGTTCGGTGGATGATGGCGATGGAGCGTTCTCGTTTCCCGCACACCCGTCGTCAATCATTCGGGAGCGGGCGCGGAGCACCGGCGTGCCTCCACACAGCGGGTCGCTGATCGGAAGTTTTCAAGTACCCGCGGGCATCACACTGACGATGATTGGAAATTGGAACGGCTCTATTCCGTACAACATCACTTCGGGATTTGATCCACTGGGATCCGGGCTGTATACAGATCGCGGAGACCGGCCTAGGAATAGTGGCGACGGTCCCCGGTACGGGACGGTTTCCCTGTACGGTCATAAACGGATCGCGATTCCCGCGAAGTTGATTCATTCCAAGAGTCCGATGTTCGTGAACTTCCGGATTCACGCGGAGAATCTTTTTGGAACAAGAAATTTAACCATACTGGGCTCCGTCGCAAGCTCAGCGAACTTCGGCCGCGCGCTGTCTTCGATGCCCGGCCGGGCGATGCGGGTGACTTTTGATTTTGAGTGAGAAGGGCCGCGAAAAGATCAATCGCCGATTGTAACCACCACATTCCAAATGTGTTGCGAAGTCGCTATGTAAGATTTCTGTCAACGGCGCACTAGATAAGCGAATCGACAAAAAAAAGAGGACGTGGATGTCATTGCGCCCGACCCAACTGTTCGGTAACTTATCAGCCCCGAATTTAACTGCCATTCTAACCGCCGTGCTTCTGACCGGCACACTGGCCGCGGCGGATACGGTGATGTTCCGCAAGTCGAAGATCGTGGACGCTAAAAACATTGAATCGAATGCGGATCTGATCTTTAATCGAGATGCAAAGGTGATGACCGTGCGGGTGGCCGACCGGGTAATTGCCAATATCCCCTATTCATCGATTGACAAGCTGTCCTATGAGTATTCGAAAAAGCGCCGCATTAAGCAGGGGGCGGTCGTGAGGATAGCGTCCATGGGCACCGGAGCGGTCGTGATGCTCACCAAGTCCAAGAGTCACTGGCTGTACGCGGACTTTAAGCAGGACGGCGCGGCGAAGAACATAGTCGTCAAGCTCGACAAGAAAGAATATAAGGACGCACTGGCGACGGCCCGGAAGGAGAGGGGCAAGTCGGTTGAGAACCTTGCGGATGCTGGGATGGGAAAAGCAAAATAGACGGCTGTTATGGAGGAAATTAACATGGCAATCGGCATCACCGCAATGAAGTGTCCCTTGTTGTCGATGAGCGCTATCGCTGGCCTGAATCCAACGGCGTATGGGCAGCCGAATCGGTTTAAGGGTGAGATGCAGGCCGGCCACGTTTCGCCGAATATGGCGAAATTAACTTATCCGTCCGGCACAACCCGGAATGTAATGATTCTCGGAATTGGAATTGAATACGATAACGAATACCGCACGCACGCCATTCGGCTAAGAGATGAGGCCGAGTCGGTCGTTACCGTGTGGATTGACACAATCCGTTTGATTCGAAATGGTAATGACGAATCCGCTGTTTTTGTACTCAAGAATGGAACTGAGCGGAGGCTTTGGTTTATAGGAGACACTCCTTCGGTCGACAACCCTCGCTTCATACGGCGCGTGCTGATGGTCGCCAACGACGACGGTGGGCAGGAGAAGATCAACATCGCCCGATTAGCTTCAGTCGAATTCGTCACCGCTCCACGAAAAGACAAGGCAAGCAACGCAATGTTTGAGCGGTGGCTTTACTCCCCATTCACCGGAGAACGCCTGCCGGAGAAGTAAGCGGCAACCGCGTAGGCGACCACAACGGATGGACGCCATTTCCTCGGTCGGTGAAGCTGGGTAAATCGGATCGATTCGGAGGACATTGCGATGGAAGAAGAACTCAGGCCCGCCTCTGATCCCTTCAGTCTTGACTACGGCACGACGTTTGCTAAAAACGAAGCGTTGGAACGGTGGAGGCAAGGCGGCGACCGCTGGCCGGCCAAAGTCCGGTCGCCGCGCTATGCGGACACCCACTCCGTGAAAGGATGCATTACTGAGATCCGCTATCTACTTGGAAAAACACCCAGCGAGATGGAGACTATTGTAGGGCTTCCCAAAGACGAATTGATCGAAGGTGCCGTTGTCATGGTTTTGGCGCACCTTCCGATCAGTCACGAGGACTTTGAACCGTGGGGCTCGACAATTACACCGGCGGGCGAACAATACGACCCCGATGTCAATCCTGAATACAGGTACGGATCAGGTGTCGCTCAATGGAATCTGGTAACGGCTATTCCCGTTTCGCGAAGAATTCCAGTGAAGCCATGGGCGCGATTTGAACTTCAGGAAGAAAACCTAAGTTCCAATTCGTCGCTTCGGAACCCCGCCAACCCGGACGGAGGCGTATCAGGGAGCTATCCAGAACGGGAGCGCCTGCAGTTCGTCGTCGCGCCTGCAGCCCACCCAGGGGGAAAAGAAAAGAATACCCTCCGGATGGAGTTGGTCCCGGTGGCTTGTTGGAGGATCAACGATATCCGCTTCGGCAACGGCCGTTCTTTTGTGGAGCCCGAGTGCGTCGCTGAGTTGACGTACCTCGGCGAATTAATTCGTGCGCATCCCGGAGCTCCCCTATCGATCTTCGGACATGCGGATGCGGTCGGGCACGAAGGCGCCAACAAGGCGCTGAGCGGCGAGCGGGCGGCCGTTATCTATGGGTTGTTGACGCGCAATATCTCTCTCTGGGAAAACATTTACTCCCGCAATTTCGGTGATGAGGATTGGGGGCAACGGGCAGTCAAGACGATGCTGGCAACGCTCGGATCTTGCGCGGAAACCAGCGAGGACATGGAGTCCCACGGATGGCGGAAGGCAGTCCGCAAGTTTCAATCGGAAAATGGTCTGCCGGAGACGGGCCAAGTGAACAAGACGGCGCGCGCGCAGCTTTTCCTGCAGTACATGTCGTACCTGTGTGGACCGCACCTCTGGCTGAAACCGGCGGACTTCTTGGCGCAGGGGAAGGATCCCGATGGACGCGGCGACTATCAGGGGTGCGGCGAATTCAATCCTATTCTGCGGCCATCGGCAGAGGAAGAAGCTGTAATGGCCAAGGCGGGCGACGGAGCCCTGCGGGATGAGTTCTATGCTCCGAACCGGCGCGTGGTGGTCATTCTATTTCGTCCGGGGACAGTCGTACCGCCGGAAAAGTGGCCCTGTCCGGGCAAGTCGGAATGCTCCAACGGTTGCCGTAAGCGATTTTGGTCCGACCATTCCGTAAGACGCACACCAACCGAGGTAACTCGTTGGTACGACGAGACGAAGGACACCTTTTCGTGCCGGTTCTATGACCGGATCGTCGGCGGCTCACCCTGTGAGCGAGCCATGCAACGACGAATCCTGCAACTCTACCTTCAGCATGAATGCGGGCTTCCAATTGCGAATGAACGATATGAATTAGAGATCGAGGGTCAGCTAATTAGCTCCGGCAGCGATAGGACGGATTCGAGGGGGATGCTGGAGCATAAGATTAAGTTTGGAGCGAGCAGCGGCGTGCTGCGCATCCTTCATCACCGCTGGGATCTGGAGATCGACCAGCCGCCACCTTATTCAAACGACAAAGGCGTTCGTGTCCGGCTTGGCAACCTCGGGTTTCTCCCACGAGCCTCCCAAGCTTCATTGGAAGATGTACATTTTGCGCGGCGTGGGCTTGTTGACCTGTGCGGGGGATTGGAGGTATTTGACGAGCGTTCCGTACTCTCCCGTGCCCTGATTGCGGCGCACTACATAAGACGTAAATGAAGCTGGCTATAGAGAAAACAGTAATGCTCGTTGGCGGCGGACCCAAAGCGATCTTGGCTACGGACAGCGCGGCGACGATGTCCCCTAAGACGCCGCAAGCCGGCCTCGCCAACGTCTTGCGATTGCCCGAGCAATTGCCCATTCTCCTGGCAGGACCGATCGTCCGCCGGCTGGAATCAACGAAAGCCACCATATGGTTGCTAACGAGTGTGGATGTTCGTGTTCGCGGGATGTTACTACCAGCGGGAAAAACGGAGGTTTTGGCGACAACCACTGCCACCTCCACCAAACTGGGCGATCGCATGTTCATGCACATGGCGACTTTCGAGAAAGCCAGTGGCTTCCCGCGCGGTACCCTAATGGCGTATCAATTCGCCTTCGATTTCGTGAAACTTACGCCCGGAATAGCGGGATTCACTGGCGGCAACGCGTTGTTGAATCCAGAGGAAATCGCTTATGGCGAAAGCAGCCTACCAACGTTCTTCCTGCCCGCGTCGGGTGGAGGCTATTTGCGGGCGTTGCACGGTTCTTGCCGGAAACTACATGGCCCTGGCGCTGATGCGGCATCCGGTTTCGAAGACATACTGAAGAAACACGCGGATGACGTGGCCCTCCGTCCATCCGCCTTGTTCCTGACCGGCGATCAGATTTATGCGGATGATGTCCATGAGGAACTGATTGACGATATCTCGAACCTGGGTCGCACGCTGTTGGGGTGGGACGAGACAATTCCAGACCCCGGTGGCGGAATAAAAAGGGTAATTGAATTCCGGTCGGGTATGCGAACGATGGTCCGAAAGTGCGGTTTCTCGGCGGATATGGATGTGTGCGGGAATCACCTCTTGGGCTTCGGCGAATTCGCGGCGATGTATATTCTGGCTTGGTGTCCTGAGATTTGGGAGTGGCAGCGGTTCCGCCGGAGCGCATCGTTGCCGGGATTCAACCGCCCGCCATTGGCGAGGGCGATGCGCCGCGTGATGGCAAATATCCCTTGCTACATGATGTTCGACGATCACGAGATTACCGACGATTGGAACGTCAATTCTAAGTGGGATCGGGATACTAAGGATGACAAGACGGCTCAGAGGATCATCGCTAACGGGCTGGCCGCTTATTGGATCTTTCAAGGGGCGGGTAACGATCCTGGAAAACACGCTGAGCCGGCGGCGGCGATAAAATCTTACCTGGATAATCGAGGTTCGCAGGCAGAGACGTTCGAAAAGAAATTGTTGGATTTTCACGATTGGCACTATACGGCGCCAACAACGATTCCGGCGGTGGTTCTTGACACGAGGACACGTCGGCAATTCATACAAGCGTCGGGCGATGAGGATGCGCCGGGGGTATTGAATCCCCCGCCGTGGCTTATGAGTGAGTCTGCGATGAAGTCTTTGGAGGAAACGATCAATTCATGTGCGGGCGGCGAGCAGGACCCAATCTTGATTGTCTCGCCAACCCCAGTGTTAGGCTATTTTCCAGCAGAAAAGGGGGCAGAATGGAAAGCGAATCTTCGGTCGAGTAAAAATGCGGTGAACCTCTCGAAGGACCCAGAAGCGTGGATGCATAACGCAGGGGGATATATCCGCCTGATGAAGGCACTGGCAAGATCTGGCCGTCGGCGGTTTATGATTTTGAGCGGTGACGTTCACTACGGGTTTACCGCGAGTGCCAGTTGTTGGGTCAGAACGCCAGAAGTTTCCGCCGAGATTTTGATTGTCCAGGCGACTTCGTCTGCACTCCGAAATGAAACTGAAGGAATAAACAGGGCACTATTAATCGCTGGCGAAATAGTAAACAAGCTTCCAAGCGGTCCTTACGGATCTGCAATCGGACTGCTCGCGGAGAAATTTGCAAAAAGCGGTGAACATTATCGAGTCGGACATTTTGCCAAGAAAGGCTACGAACTTGATTGGACTGAGGCACCACTAGTTGACTGGAACCTGTTGCCCAAGAACTGGGAAGTACTAATTCGATGGAAGTTCGAGCCAATGGAAGGGTTGCACACGATCATAGATAACAACGCGGGCAGCATCTACGTAGACCAAACTTTAGTGCAACACAAACTTCGAAAGGATAGTTTGTCTGTTCAAGCATCCGTAGTTTGGGGCGAAATTGATCACGTAATAGAGACGCTTCCGAACGCGAACCGAATTTTGAGAAAAGACGCCTAATCACCGCCCTACTCCAACCTGAACCGGAACTCCCGCCGGAACTCAGTCCCCGCCCGGACCGACACAATATACTCGCCCTGCCGCAGCCCCGCGCTGGCAACCGGGATCCTTATCACTTCCCCGCCGGCCACATTGACCTGAAGATGCGGCTGCGGCTCGCCGATACGCGTTAATGACGCGACAGACGGTGGAGCGCCGCCGGGGACGGCCAACTCCAATACGAGTGTCTGCCCAATCCGCGAAAGATGGATTGTCGCCGAGGAATCTTCCGAACGCGTGTTGCCTGCCGTGAGGGCGAGTACCATGGATTCCCGGGGCCGCCGCCAGCCAGCCCAGAAGATTGCTCCCATCAGCAAAACAACCGCCAAGCCCATTAATAACCGTTGAACCCTCTGCCGCCGCGCCAGTTTCAGGATTCCGCGGGCCAGAGCCACGTTTTCCCGGCGGTCCGGAGTCACCAGATAGAACTGCTCGAACGCGGCCCGTTCTGCCGGCGGCAAAGTGCCGGCCGCATACTCATCAACAAGATTAGACTCGGCAACTTCAAACGCCCGCGTTTCTCGCGCATCGAGTTCCAGATCGGCGGCCGTTTGGCCGGCCAGTAAGGCTCTCCGGTACGTTGCCGCTGCTTCTTCACTCCAACCCATTGGTCTACGCTGCTTCCGCTCGCAACCGATCCTTCAATCGGCTGATCTTCGTATATAGAGTCCCCATCGTCATTTCGAGACTCCGCGCCAGCTTTTCCCGCCGCTTTTTGGCATTCCCTCCTTCATGGTAGTACTGGTTGAATATCTTCCGTTCGCTCGTCGAAAAAACTTGCCTTTTTAGGTTTTCCAAATCCGGAGTGGACGCCACGGATGGGGCGAATTCCTCAGCCTCGGGTGTGGACAAAGAATCGGAATCAAGTTCCACCAGCCGGTCCCCACGTCTTGTTTCCCGAACGACGTTCCAAAGGATGCCAAATCCAAAGGCATCCGGGTTTCGTATATCTTGCTGAGCTTTCATGGCGGAGAACAGCCGGCTCACGGACTCGGCGGCAATATCCTCGGCATGATGCCGGACATCCCCCGGAACTCGACGCACAAAAGCTGCCCGCAACGCCTCCCAGCGAATGCCATTCATAGCGGCCTCCAATCCCCGGATAAAACAAATCCGGCCCAATAATACGGATTGCTCCATCCCGGCCGTTTTCGCACATGCATCTGCGCCGTCCACAGAGCCTGTGCCGGCGTCAGTTTTGCCGAAGAGAACAATTGCTTGTAAAACTCTACCATCAATTCCTGTGTCGCGTCGTCGTCAATTTTCCACAAAGTCGAAACCGTCCGGCGCGCTCCCGCGCGAAGGAATGCACTCGATATAGTGGGAACGCCGAATTTTTCAATTACCTTCCCAACGGCGGTATCGCAAGCGGCGAGCGAAACAATGTCTGCGGCAATTTGGCTTCCGGCGATCTCATCGAATCGAAGGAATCCATCCTGCCGTTCGCCAGATGGGCGAAACGAGTTCAGGGCCAAACCCGATTGACCGGGTATATTCAAGTCGATGCGGCCGTGAACAATGAAATGCACAAAACCCGCGTGTACTAAGTGGGACCACACCGTCCCGCGGTTGGCTTCAAACCCGGAGAGTTCAACCATCGGGTTCCTCCACCCGGCCGCTCTAAATCTTCGAATCTCTTCTTCGGCATACGCCAGCCGGGGAAAATCCGAAACGGACTGGGGGAGCGGTCGACGAAGCCTGGCGTCGAGTCCATTGGTGACCGGGTCCGCTACGACCACAATGGTCGACGTGGCCGGCCCACGCGGCAGTCGCGTTAGCTCCGAAACCGCCTGTCCGCCTGGCGCGTAAATAATCTCGTGCCGTTCGCCAAGCATGACGGGTTCGCTTTCGTTCGGATCCGGTAAGAGACCCATGGGAAGTTGGAAGAGAAATTCATCCACCACAAATATCAGCCGTTTGCCGGCAATCTGTTTTCTGACCGGGCCAAGCAACAGTTCCGACAACCGCCGGAGTATCGAATTTTCCGGCCGCACTGCGTTGCGGGTGTCGGATAGTCTCGCGACTACCTCTCGTCCCAAGCGGACGGCCTCAGCAGACGCGGGTATTTTATGCGCCGTGACAGAATCGCGCTCAACCGCCCATACGTATCCCTGTCCGCCCTGATTTTGGTTAAGAGAATACTCCAAGAGTATCGTGTCAGCGGACAATAAGGACTGCAGTTCCCGAACTCGATTTTTGCCATCGCCTGTATAAAACCTGCTTCGCTGCGCGTCGACCAGCCAAAACGCGTCTCGCGCAAACGATTCACCCGAGTCGGACATACTGGACGCTACATACGAGAATGCCGTCTGACCAAATACAGCGAAATGGCCGCTTGGATACTGAGTCCTTCGATAGTGAAGATCCATAGCATCGTGAGCCTCGATCAAGAGGTTTCTAGCGGTTTCGTGGTTTCCCAACCTCAATGCAATATCTGTCAGAAAGATTGCAGGCGAAAGCGCGCCGCTAACATCGCCACGCTCCTTCAGCCGATTCCTTATGTCCGAGTAAATCGCTGCAGCCTCCTCCAGCCGGTTCAATGCTCCGAGTGCGGAACCCATCCCACCCAAGGCACTCAGTTCTCCGCCCTCGTCCCTCAACTCCCGATACGCCGCCACGGCCTGCCGGGCAAAGCGAAGCGCGGCTTCGAAGTCGCGGGCGCTGCCCTCCATTCCCGACAGTCTTACTAATTGTTCGGCGCGCTTCGATTGGAGCCCGATTGCGTCGAATATTTGAATGGCGCTGGCGAGTAGATCTCTAGCTTCGGACAAATGTCCGGACTTGTGATGTGCGCTGGCGAGGCTGGCGAGAAACCCTCCGATGCTCCTTCGATCTCCCTGCTCTTTAGCTTCGCGGAGCAAACGCTCAAGTGCGGCCATCGAACCACGATCTTCTCCAACATGCCCGCCCAAATTCATCCAGGCTTTTTCAGCGTCTAATCGTCCGCCGACATCGCCGGATTCTCTCAAAAGCGTGATCGCCCGGAGATAGCTTTCGTCCGCCGCGCGCAATCGCGATACCCGTTCGAGCGCGCGCCCCAAGGAAAGACGGCAAAATCCTTCCCGATGCGATTCCCCCGACTTCTTCCACAACTCCGCCGCTTCCTCCAGTTTCGCCGCCGCCGCTCCATTGGTATCGGCGCGCCGCCGCTTCAGCAGGGTTAAACCCTCCATTTCAGATTGCTGCGCCGCAAGCCTCTGGTTGATAAGATTCGCGTCCCCTGCAATAGCGGTAACGTGTAGTTGAAAGCGGCCGGTGTGCGGTTCGTTGGGTCCGGCAGAGACACGGAAAATGGTACCGGTCTCCGACTCCGATCTTAGAAAAGCGATCTCCTCTCCGTATTCGTTCGTATCGACGTGGACCCCGGGCGTGTCGATAGCCAAGTCAGTTTCGAATTGCGAGAGTGCGACTCTGGCGACTATGCCCTTTGGCAGTTGCAGTCGGAAGAGATGGGTTTCGCCGGCACGAATATTACCACCCATTGTTCGTTCGACCCCAATGTCGTTATACATCGGCACTCTCACCGCTGACGCGACGTATAAAACCACAGAAGCTATATACCTAGGCATGTGATCGACAGTCTATGTGGTTTCGACTCCGAAGGGCAACGCCAAGGTGATGTGCCACCTCATGTTCGGCATCGTAGCGCTGGCCGCCGACCAGATCCTGAGACTCAGTACGTAGCCGGACGCTCTGGCTTAATTAACCACCAAACCCCAAGGAGCCAGCAGACTGGCAAAGTCGCGGCGTGCCTGCCACGCGGGATCTTCAGCATATTCGCCGATTATCGATGCCTGATCGGCGTCCCGACGGCATTAAAAGTGCTTTGTCTTGTGATGCCCGGCGTTCGGTCGCGAATTTTGCAAGAGGCTCCACATCTAATCACTTCACCCCGCGATACGCCTCTTTCCGGTCTCCCACCTTCACGATCAGGACCAGCAGGACCTCATCCCGAATCTGATAAATAGCTCGGTAGTTCTTCCGGCCCCACGTAGATGCGGTATAGCTTCTCCTTCGACTCTACTTCTCCACTCCATGAGTCCGCGGATTCTCTTCCAGCCGGATGAGATCCCGGTACAACTGCTTTCGGACGTGAGGATCCAGCTTTCGCAGGTCCCGCTCGGCGGCGGGAGTGACATCAACGCGGTAGGCCAGAACGGGAGTTCCCCAATTCCTGCATCAGTTCCCTGAGTGGAATGGTCCCCTTCTCTTTCGCCTCTTGCAGCGCCGCGCGGGCGTCTTCTATGTCCAGGCGCTCTACTTCTTCCCGCGCTAGACGCTCCAGAAGGCGGAGATCTTCTATCGGAATGACGGCGGCCAAGTCCTTCCCGCGCCGGGACACAATGGTCCGTTCCTTTCCATAGGCGGCACGATTCAATACCTCGGGAAACTCTTCCCGCGCTTTCGAAATGCTTAGGCGCGTCATGATCTTGTGCATCTCGTACGAATTGTACGAAGTCCAATTTCAGTATCGTCCAGAAATGCCGGTATTTGCAAGGGTGGGAAACCAGCGGCGCCAGCCTCTTTTGGGTGCCAAATCCAAACGTCCTGGATCCCAGCCTCCCCGCGAACGAAACAGCCCTCCCCGTCGGCCGAAGCGGTCAAGATCGATTGCTGCGTCCGCTATTCACCCGCGCTTCAAAATGTATTCGTACTCGTCATGCGGCCCAATCCAAAACCAGTGGAAGACATTTGCTTTCCGAATGGCCAAGGCCCGCTACGACCCCGAAGCCGCAATGACCCAACCGCCCGGAAAACCTCGTACTGCTTATCGCCCTGCCTCTGGATCTCTGTTGGCAAGGCATCATACCGCTGCCGGAAACGCGCCAAAGTCCGGGATTGAAAGCTCACGGCCGGAGTTTGCGCTGTTCAGCAAGGCCCTCTTCCATCGGGCGACTCTGGCCCTCCGCGATTTCCCGCTCCAAATCCGTCAAAACCTGCACTCCACGGCAACCCGCCGGGAAATCACGTTCGATCCGGTCATCCGAGGCGTTCCAGTCGCGTTCGCTGAGCCAACTCGCCAGATCCGTCTGTTGCTCACGCGGAATTTGTTCAATGGCGCCCTGCTTCAATTCAAACCCGAGGTTCAGGTCCCCTAAAGAAATATACCGCCGCGGAATCAATCCAGAGCCAATGGGATCGCGGCGCAATCAGCGGCGCGCTGAGGGCAAGAAGAATTCCTGTCGTATCGTGTATCGTCCTGCAGTTGGCAACCAATCGGCCCCGCTACGGTCGGCAAAGACAGAGGAGCCGCCTGCGTTCGATCCATGTCCGCCAGATTCTCCACGAATCGACCTTCTCCCAAATCCGCGCTGCAATTCGTAGGCTACATCGCCCGCGACAGCGCTCGGTCGACGCAGCGGCCACCCACCCCCTAATCTCGAAAACAACGCTCAATCCGCGAACCAACCAAAGCTCGCAGCTGCGGATCTAACTCCGTCTCCCCCAGTCGCGTCCGCAGAACCTCCACTTCTGCCATCCCGTGACGCCGCAGCGATTTCACAAAGTCGATGTCCTTCTCGCGTCCCGCCACCAGCTTCGCTATAGTCACATCATGCACCTCCAAACACCATCCCCGCACGAACCGCGTATTCGCGTTGGCCACCTCTACTAACCGCCCCTCCCAGCCCGCCGGCAATACCGCTGTCTCCGGACCCGCGCCGTGCGCATAGTAACCATATTCCCGCTCAAACGGCGATCCCTCTCCAATCGAACCATCAACCAGATCGGCCCGCTCCGGATGCTTCCGCGGGTACACGTCCGCCTCCCGCGAAACCAGCAACTCGCCCGGCGCAAATGGGAACTGGCCCAATATCGCCTGGCTTCCAATCACGATAATGTCGTCATCATCCGCGATCGTCCCCGCCGCCCGGATGATATGTTCCAACTGCGAACGCGTCATAGATCTTCCATCGCTCCTTCGGAGTTAAGACGCCGGCAAACGGACTGGCCTGACGCATGGCTCGCATTCCCTCACTGTCCTGTTCCAACAGGGCCAGCATCTCCTCCACCGGTTTCGCCAGCAGTCTCACCCACGCGTCCAAATACGCCTCCGACCGGCCCGCCGTCCCTTTCCAGCGCCGGAGATTTTCTTGCGCAACACCCATCAATTCTGGCGAATTCCGCAACTTGGCCGCGATAGCCCGATGCATGGCCAAGCTGCGCGCATCAATCCGAGCGTGTCCCAAAAGCCTGTCCAAGTGCGCCATACCCGAATTGTAACAACCTCACGATAAACTACCACGAAGGCTTAAACAACGTAGCCGCATAGTCTCCCAACAAGCGGGGGAACCTCCTGCCGGGCGTTGCGCGATTAATCGCTTACTATGCGTCATCGAAGGCTCCGACGAGGATTTACCCCGTGAAGCTGGCAGCAGTTCGGAGTACGCCGGCTCTTCCGGCGGGCGCCCCTCATAGCGTCTGTCGAAGAACCGCCATCAGTTCGGGAAACACATAAATCTCGCCCGGCGCCACCTCCAACCGAACCTCGGCAACGCTGACGACACAATGCCCGGCTGACACGCGAAATCAACATCCCATGCGCAAACAGCCCCCGGACATCGCAATTACTTCGCCGCCCAAAAACTCGCCTTTAAACGGTGCCGACGGACGACCACAGCCTGAAATTCATCAAAACAAGCCGTTTAACTCGTAATGGCCGGATTTCTCCACGCCTCCGCTCGCCCTGTGCCAAACTTTTGAAGTTTATATTTCATTTGTTATCAATAACTTCCAAAATCAAAACCCCAAAGTACTAGGTCCGGGCGTGCTAGGGTGAAATCAGCCCGGAACATTCCGCGCCGAAAAGGCCCTCCGCCAAGGAGGGCCTTTTCGCGTTCAATAACCCCAAAAGGAGAGAAAGATGACGCAAGAAGAACGAGCCAAAATCGCCCGCGAAAACGGCGCCAAATCCAAAGGCCCAATAACCGAAGAAGGCAAAGCCAAAGTCAGCGCCAACGCCGTCAAAACCGGCGAACACATCGACAAGCTCGCCCAATTCCTCCCCCCGCACCAGGCCGTCCTCTGCAACGAAGACCGCCCCCAGTACTACCAGCTCTTCAAACAGCTCATCGAAATCTACCAGCCCGTCAACCAACTCGCCGCCGCCGTCGTCCGCGACATCGCCATCGCCCAATGGCAAATTGAGCGCCTCCACACCTGCGTCACCGTCCAGTGGAACCTCGCCCTCATCGACAACGCCGCCAAACCCACCACCCTCGCCCCCGAACTCTGCGAAATCCAAGCCATGGGCCGCGCCACCGAAACCCTCATCGG
>Ga0163151_10003179_pt1 | contig 23981 bp, 24 predicted proteins | sample OliLakLV19MP5IB2_FD_145596 | JGI IMG/M metagenome (GOLD analysis project Ga0163151, IMG submission 145596) | Freshwater microbial mat bacterial communities from Lake Vanda, McMurdo Dry Valleys, Antarctica - Oligotrophic Lake LV.19.MP5.IB-2 | ecosystem: Environmental > Aquatic > Freshwater >...
TTTTTTGACTACGGCAATGTTGAGATTCAGACAGCTGGAACAGAACCCAAGTTTATATTTAAGGATATCCCTCATCCTAATGCCGTCCGCGAGATTATCATGGATACTCAGGCTAAGTTCGCATCCTCCCACCCTGGCGGTATAGAAATTCACAATCAATAACTAAACTAAAACACCCCGCCTAGGCGGGGTGTTTTAGTGATCTGTTTGATATTACTGAACTGATTTGAAGATGTGTTCGAAAACTTTGGGTTCGTGTTCGGCGAGGTCGGCCATTATTTTGCGGTCGATGGCGATGTCGGCTTTTAATAGCTGGTTAATAAACTTGGAGTAGGAGACACCGTGTTCACGAGTGGCGGCATTGATTTTGATGGTCCAAAGTTGGCGCATGGTACGCTTTTTCTTTTTACGGTCAGCAAACTGGAAACTCCAAGCATGTAACAATGCTTCCTTGGCTTGACGGTACTTATTTTTACGCGTCCATAAAAATCCCTTTGTATGTTGAAGGAGTCTCTTACGTCGTTTTGTGGCTCTTACGCCTCGTTTAACTCTTGGCATGAAATAGTGGTTAGTGAATAGTGGTTAGTGAATAGGTTTTTGGGACTACCCGCTATTCACTATTAGTTATTTACTAGTTTAAAATTAAGGCTTTAGCTAGGTTGGTTAATTCTTTTGGTGCCTCTAAATCATTCCTTTTTTTGCGAGTCTGATCTCCAGTGGCCCTAGCATTAAAATGGTTCTGTCCCGGGGGTCGTTTCATGATTTTTCCGGTACCAGAAACCTTGATACGTTTCGCCAATGATTTATTTGTTTTTCCTGTAAATGACATTTTATTTATGAGTGATCGCTGAAACTATGAGCGAAGCGATTATTTTGTATCTTTTTTAATTGTGATGACCCATCCATATGGACCTTTCCTCATCTGTTCTTGGATAATATATGGTTCGGTAAAGTTGTCAGTTAGGAATTGTTCAAGCTTCTGCTTGCCCATCGGGGCGAGGGCTTTTTCACGGCCTCGCAGGGTAAGCTCGAGTTTTAAAATATTCCCTTCGTTTAAAAACTCCAGAGCTTTCTTTGCTTTGAAAGCAGCATCATGGGCACCAGTCTTGAAACCAATTCTAACTGTTTTTAACTCGACACGCTGTTTCTTCGATCCGCCAGTCTTTTTTTCTTGGCGCTCTTTCTGGTAAACATACTTGCCGTAGTCCATGATCCTTGTAATTGGAGGTTCGGCATTTGGGCCGACTTCAACAAGGTCTAAATCACTGTCTCGTGACAACTGAAGAGCGTTTTGGATTGTCATAACCCCGAGCTGTTTACCATCAGGGTCGATGACCTGCACCTCCAGTGCACGTATTTGATTGTTTAGCTTTAGATTTTTTACCAACGTGTTGTATTTTCTGTCAGTGCTCATAATACCATACCGGTCTTAAAAACGCAATCATTCATAGAAAAGCACACTTTTTGGATTGACACAGCCCCGCGAGCGGGTGTATTATAAAACCTCACGTCTTTTAGTAAGGAAGGTCGAAAATATGTGCCGAGTCAAAAGTCGGAACAAGCTTATGAAAAAGCCTGCTCCGGCGAAGAAATCAGCGGCGGCAGCCAGAGCTGCCAAAAACCCGAAACCACCGGAATTGATCACCAAGTCGCAGGACAAGGGATCGTCGGCTCGGCCGGCGAAACCGAAGCCCCGTCGGCGATTGAGGAGTCGACCGAGAGGATGGACCGTCCCGTCCAAACGAGAAAGGGAGGAAGCCATCGATGAGTTGTTGGCCTACGACGGCCACGTCGGTGTGTCTAGTGAAGAGCTTGCTGGTTTATCGGGCCAGTCGACTCATCACTCTGGGATGGTCGACGATCGGTCGGGAGACAATGGTCTCCTCGATGGGCTTGACCCAGAATGGGCCTAGCCAGAATGGCAGGCCGGGCCGGGGGCGCACTGCGCGTCCCCGGCCATCTTTTTTTCTTGCGAAGAGAGTTAATACCAGTTAGGATTAATAACATGAAAGTTCTCTACGAAGACAATCATTTAATCGCGATATATAAACCGGCGGGTGTTTTGGTGCAAAAAGGGGACAGGCCAGGGCTCGATGACAATACTCTCTATTGGCAGGTAAAGATGTTTTTAAAAGAGCGAGACAAGAAGCCCGGCAATGTTTTCTTGGGTATCTTGCATCGGCTTGATCGAAATGTGTCCGGCGTAGTTCTCTTCGCCAAAACATCTAAGGGGGCGGCTAGATTGTCAGAACAAATCCGAGAAAGAGAAATATCAAAGACCTACCACGCGGTTGTTGTTGGCCAACCCAAGCCAGATCATGGGACTCTGCGCAATTTTATATCCAAGGATCAAATCGTTCGCAAGGCAATGATTAGCGATAGTGGCGATGAGGCTATTTTGCATTACGAAACAGTACGATCAAATGACAACTATTCATTATTAAAAATAAAATTGGAGACTGGTCGTTTCCACCAAATTCGAATTCAATTATCAGAAATGGGTAACCCGATTGTGGGGGATACTAAGTATCTGCCTATTGGCAGGCAGGCGGTGCATTTACCAGACAATTCCCTAGCTCTTTGTGCTACGGAGTTAAGGTTTATAACTGCTACGACAAACGAGCCTGTTTCAATTTCTATTCCGTACCCATCGGAATGGGATATGTTTATTAAATAAAAGGCCATAAATACTGGGGTTATTTATCATTGTCAATAAGTGGTAAATATGCTATAATTAAGAGATGGGGATGAACGGCCTCGACATTGGTTCTTTCTACAATTGATGCTGAGAGTGGATGGTTGTTAACCACTTTAATTTCTCGACTAATTCTTGTAACTGGCAATCAAAATACCAATTACGCTTTCGCCTAACCTCGGTTAGGTAAGCCATTCTACCGCGATGCTCGCTAGCGGATTCTAGAGTGTCATTAGCGAACTTTAGCAGAACCGTTGTCCTTCCGAATTCTGCCGAAAAATTGTAAGGACTAGGGAGCGTTTATTTTGTTCATTTTTTAACCGCTCGCGAAATATCAAATGTACTACCTCAGTACACGTCATTGTAGTAAATCTTTGGATCTGGGTTCGATTCCCAGCATCTCCACACGATTCGTCTTGCTTCCGGCAATGTTCGCTCGTGGCAAGCCACTGTCCCGAGGAATTCAAGGGACAAGCCACAGCAAAAATTAAAATCCGCTTTCTCGCGGATTTTAATTTTGAGGAGAGTGCCCTGAGCGGTTCGACTGTGGCGAGAATAGTCGAACCACAGTCGAATTTCTAGCTTGCCAGAAAAGTCGAACGGGCATATTATTTCTAGATGCTTTATGTCTATATGATTAAAAATGGATTGCCTACTATTTGACAATATCGCCTACAGGCGGTATTGTCTGCGTATCTAAGGGGGGAGGATTTTATGCTGGCTACACAAGCAAGAGTTACAGCACATGCTGACAAGAACGGCTCTCACTTTCAGGGCGAAGTTACTATTGCCGGGGCCGTGTTTTCCTACGATCTAAAGTTCGTCGTACCAATCGAAGAGTACGTGGACAAATTTAGTGGCAAGACAACAGACGAGCTTCGGAGGGCAATCGACATCAGGGTCAGTAAAAGAGACGCGGAGCTCCAGTTGGAAAACGATGAGTGGCGGGTCTTCTACTATCTCGTTATGATGCCAGTGGTAAGGATTCACAATGATCGGCTCATGTTTCCCTCTTCTGCAAAAGAGGGCGGCAACTATGAAGTTGTTACCATCGAGGGCGGAACGATTGGCTTGAAAGCAGAAACTTGCTATATTCTCTCTCGCCCCAAGTTTGGGTGCCAGTTGTTGGATCTTGCTCCTGATCTGACAAGAAAGCCGAGCTAGATTTTCAGAGGGCACCAGCCCGTAATGAGTCCGCGTTTAGCAAGCGCCGCTCTTCACGGGCTTTTTTTTAAAAAAATAAAACAAAGTAGCTATTGACAAAAATACAAATACACATTAGTATATGTGAGTTATATAGGCCACAGCATGAGGGTCGATGGCCAACACAGGAGACAGACGGATGGCAAAACAAAAGCACGGGACCAGAGTCAAAGGGACAAAAAAGAAAAAGCCGGCAATGATCTAAAAACTTCGCCGAGAGCTTAATGAGGCGGACGACTGCACTACTAAAAATCGCTTAACTGCGATTTTTATTTTGAGAGAAACAGGGCCTGTTTTAATATTGTAAAGCTGATTTGACATAGTCCCAATAGGTAGATTATGATAGGGATAGTATTATTTATGTATGAAAGAAATAATTTCCAATCAGGTTTACGAATTGCGTTCAGGGGCAGAAATTACTCAAGAATTTTTAGGCGACGCAATTGGGGTAACGCGACAAACAATTATTGCTATTGAAAAAGGGAATTACACCCCTTCTGTTGTGTTGGCCTTAAAAATAGCAAATTTCTTCAAGAAACCGATAGAAGAAATTTTCTATATAAAAAATGAAAAATAATTTGCTACAAGAAATTTTTGTTTCACTGGTTCTCGTTGTGCTTTTAATCCTGTTTTTAAACCCTTTTGATTTTTGGATGCCCAACACTCTTTTGATGGTTATGGTTCTTGGCCTTGTTGTTGTGTTTATGCTATTCGCCAGTTTTATTTGGAAGGAAAATAGTATTGATGAGCGAGAGGGGTTACACAAAATGATGGCTGGCAGAGTGGCCTTCCTTGCTGGGACAGGTGTCTTGGTGGTAGGAATTATTATTCAAAGCTTTAATCACCAGCTTGATTCCTGGCTCGTCTTCACTTTGGGAGTAATGATTCTGGCAAAAGTCGGAGGCCTCATTTACAGCAAGATCAAAAACTAAATTATCCACATAAAGATGTAAAGGGGGCTTTACATCTTTATTATTATGTTTATACTTGATTTAAGTAAAAATAATTAAACAAAAAAATGAAAAACAGTTCACAAAAAGGTTTTGCGATGCCTTTGATTATGGCAATCATCGCTGTCGTCGTTGTTTTGGGTGGCGTAGTCTATTACATAAGTCGGCCAGATTCAGAAAGCGACAAGGTGGCTGATGATCTAACCATGTTAGATGATGACACAACAAAAGCTGATGATGTCATGGTAGTGAAAAAAGAATTCGATGCAATTATTGCCAAGGCACCCAATATTGCCTTAAAAGATGTATCTGCATCAGGGGCTTCTGGTACCGCATGGATCAGTGTTTCTAATGGCAAGACATATCACCGCGTTATTGCTAAAAATATGCCAGCGCTTCCCGGCACTGATTTCTATGAGGGCTGGATGGTAAGGAATGCTCTAATTGGAGATTTCTTCTCTACTGGTAAAATGAAATATAATCCAGCAACCAAAGAGGCAACTTTAGATTTTGTCGTTCAAGGAGATAAATCCGATTATCGCTTTGTGGTTATCACTTCAGAGCCAGATGATGGAAATCCAAAGCCAGACAGACATATTATCGAAGAGCGTTTTGGCCCGAATGTAAATTTTAATGTGGCATTGGAGGCCATGATGAAGTATTCAGGAGCCGTTCTTGCTGGCAAATCTGCCCTCCTGCTTGATTTTAACAAAGCTGATTACGATGCAGCTTTAAAAACAGATAAGCTTGTGGTGCTATACTTCTATGCGAATTGGTGCTCGATTTGTAAAGCAGAATTTCCAATTATGCAAACGGCGTTCAACGAACTTACAACCGACAAAGTTGTTGGTTTCCGCATCAACTACAAGGACGATCAAACCGATAACGACGAGACAAATGTTGCTAGGGGGTTTGGCGTTCCATATCAACACACCAAAGTATTTGTAAAGAATGGCACAAGGATTTTGAAGTCGCCTGAGGGATGGGATAAGGCGCGATATCTTAGCGAAATCAACAAGGCAATAACGCAATAACAACTATGACAGAAAGTCTTATCATCGGAGCATTCTTAGGTGGGTTAGTGTCTTTTCTTGCCCCATGTGTACTTCCCATAATTCCAGGCTTCCTGGCTTATCTTGCCGGAACCAGTACTACTGAGGGTGGATCAAAACGAAGAGAAATATTTATTAATAGTATTTTCTTTGTTCTTGGTTTCTCATTAGTTTTTGCCACTTTAGGAGTGCTCTTGAATACACTCTTAGAAAACATCGCTTATGATGTGCAAATTTGGCTTTCGCGTATTGGTGGGGTAATGATTATTTTCTTCGGTCTTTATTTGGTCGGGTTAATTAAAATTCCTTTTTTAGAAAAAGAATATAAGTTTGGCGTAAATACAAAATTTAAATCTCGTTACGTGACCTCTTTTCTTTTTGGCTTAGCCTTTGCTGTTGGCTGGACGCCGTGCGTTGGCCCAGCTCTGGGAGTTATTCTTGGCCTTGTAGCCACACAACCCGGATCAGCTTTTATTCTTCTTCTGACTTATTCACTAGGGTTAGGTATCCCGTTTCTTATAGTAGGAGCGTTTACAGGCCAGGCGGCAGAGTTTATAAATCGTTATGCCAGCAGTCTTAAATATTTGAACATTGTTTTTGGCATCATCCTTCTTATTCTTGGGGTTCTGATATTTACTCAAAAACTTGCTTTGATTGCTAACTTTGATTTCTTAAATAATATTCTACTTAGGTAATGAATAATACAAAAAGATACATTTTAGCCGCTGTCATTATCCTTATTGCTGGAGCCATCTATGTTATTAATTCCAAAAGTGTGGATCGTGGTTTATTTGGTGACCCATTATCAGTGGCTCCACGAGATGGACAAAACGAGATGACAAATGAAGAAAAATCAAAACTCTACGAGTTGGCCAAAGAGATCACAACTCCTGATGGTTTTATCAATACTGACTCAAGACCAATTTCTGTTGGCGAACTTATCGGCAAGAAAGTCGTCCTCATTGATTTCTGGACATATAGTTGTATCAACTGCCAAAGAACAACTCCATATCTCAATGCATGGTACGAAAAATATAAGGACAAAGGCTTGGTTATTATTGGTGTCCATACACCAGAGTTTGAATTTGAAAAAGATTATAACAATGTTAAGGCAGCAGTCGAAAAATTAGGTATAAAATTCCCCGTTGTTCTCGATAATGATTTTTCGACATGGTCGGCCTACAAAAATCGTTATTGGCCCCATAAATATTTAATCGATATTGACGGCTATATTGTCTATGACCATATAGGTGAAGGTGGTTATGAAGAAACAGAAAAGAAGATCGTAGTATTATTAAATGAAAGAAGTGTTGTTTTGGGTGAAGAGAAAATTACCTCTGATATAGCTAAAATAAGAGATGGGCCAGAAGTTCAATTTGGAAAAATAAAAAGCGCTGAAACATATCTTGGGTCATCTCGTTTAGAATATATCAATAATCTCCCTGGGCCCAGTTGTTTTGGTAATGTTTGCAATTTCGTGGAGGGCGGACCATTGCCTCTAAATACTTTTTCTCTGACTGGAAAATGGGCCATAGAAAAAGAAGAAGCCCGTCTAAATCAAACACCCGGCGATATTAGTATTAGGTTTTCGGCGAATAAAGTTAATCTAGTGGCCAGTGGCAATGGCGGGATAGTTCGTGCCGAGATATATTTGGATGGTAAAAAAATATCTAACCAACAGGCTGGTTCAGATGTTAAAGATGGGATAGTAGAATTTAATGCCTCACAACTCTATAACTTAGTTGATCTGCAAGGTGATTACGGTGAACACACTCTCAAGATAAAAATACTAGATCCCAAATTCTCTGCTTTTGCTTTTACTTTCGGATAAAATAAATTCTAATCTTCGGTATTACCTCTTTGTTTTTGGCGGGCGATGTCTTTTTTCTTGATGGTGGATCGTTTGTCGTATTTCTTTTTGCCTCGGGCAATACCGACGAGAAGTTTTAATTTGCCCTTGGTGTCATATATTTTTAGGGGGATTAGGGTGAGGCCTTGCGATTTGGATAAATTCAATAAAACATTAATTTGTTTTTTGGAGATTAAAAGCATTCGGGTGGCAGTCGGATCATATTCAGCGGGCGTGTTATTGGGTTGATAAGGAGAAATAGTGGCCCCGATAAGTTGGGGTCGATTGTTGATTATTTTAACGAATGACCCTTTAATAGATGCTTTGCCTGATTTAATAGCCTTAACTTCAATTCCTTTTAACACTAAACCCGCCTCGAGCGTTTCGAGGATTTCATAATCAAACCCAGCTTTAGAATTATTTACATATTCAGCCATGTCCTAATATTACAACAAAGACCCATTTTAGGCCAAAAATCATAAACGAGGGGATATCCATTTTGCAAATTTTTCGAAGGCAATTTCAGCTCCTCAATATATCAGCGTTAGCTGGCCGGATGCCATTGAGGTACCCAAGATTGCGAAGCAATCTTGTTGGTCCGAAATAGCCATCGGTATAGATGGTTCCGCCAAAGGCAGATGAAACTGCCGAGAGGGAAGCACAGAGCTTCGCTGGAAAGCTCTGACGCTGTTTTGCAAAATGGGTATCACCGAGTGACTACTTTCTTTCTTCGAGAATCGTTTTGGTTTTGATTTCTTCGCCAGCGCGCAAAATAGTGAGTTCTATTTCGTCTCCGACTTTGAGTTTTTTGAGGATTTCTATTAAATCAGTATCTTCAGGAATTTCTTCGCCATTAACGTGGGTGATAATATCATTTTCTTTAATACCGGCTCGATCAGCAGGAGAACCAGGAACGACAGCCACTGAATTTGGGCGATGATCACGAACAACCAAAGCCCCACGGTCACGGACTAAGTGATATTGGTTCTGGAATTTTTTATTGAGGGGTAAGCAGAGTAGTCCCAAGAATGGTTTAACAATTCGGCCAAATTTCTCAAGATCTTCAAGGTCCTGCTTGGCCCAATTGATAGGAATAGCAAAGCCAATGTTCTGGGCACCGAATATAATGGCGGTATTAATACCAATGGCTTCACCGTCTAAGTTAATGAGGGGCCCGCCGGAATTTCCTTGGTTGATGGCCACATCTGTTTGCAAAACACCGCGAAGATGTTCCATCTCGCCTTCAGTACCGAGGGCGGCCGAAATAGTGCGTGACATGCCAGAAATAATACCCTTGGAGACACTACTCTTGAATAAACCGAGAGCATTACCAATAGCAATAACCGTTTGGCCTAGTTCTAGTTTGGTTGAATCACCGAGTTTGACCACGGGCAAATCACTAGCTTCTATTTTAACAACAGCAATATCACTGACAGGATCACGAGCTACTACTTTGGCAGGGTATTCCTTGCCTTCATTAGTAACTACTGTGTAGTCGGCATCAGCGTCATAGACAACATGCTTGTTGGTGAGGATTAATCCATCAGATCGAACAACGAATCCAGAACCACCACCAACTTTTACTTTTTCATCTGGATTCTGGCCTTGGCCAGGCACTCCAAAAGGGACACCTGGTAATCCGGGGAATTGAGAAGGCATTTTTTGCTGGATATCTTTTATTAATTTAGAGATCACAATACTAACTACACCGGGGTAGACTTTTTTGACTGCCTCAATGGGCAATGCATCGTATTCAATAGAATTCATTTCGCTCATATAAATAGTATACTAGCACAATGCCAAAAAGATTAGTATATTATAGGTAATGGGAAACTCGGCCAGACAACTTTTGTGGGATAAATTGAATGAGGCCACTGGTGGCGCTAATTTTGATATTTTAATCCCTCCAGATCCAAAGCTTGGTGATTATTCGACTAACGCTGCTTTTGTGGTTGCAAAAAAGGGTGATAAACCAAATCCTAGCGCACAAGCAGAGGTGCTCAAAGATTTAATTGAAAACGATCTTAAGGCTGACTTTGAAATCAAAGCTCTAAATGGTTTCTTGAATTTTTTTACTAAACCCGAGTTTCTGCAAGACCAGCTACAAAAGATCAGCGAAGATGAAAATTATGGCCAGAGCGAAGAGGGCAAAGGTAAAAAAATTATTGTTGAGTATTCTTCGCCCAATATCGCGAAGCCAATGCATATCGGCCATCTCCGCTCGACCATCATCGGCGATGCTTTGGCTAATGTCTATAAAACTCTTGGTTACGATGTAATTCGTTGGAATTATTTAGGGGATTGGGGAACAGCCTTTGGGAGAGTTATAGCGGGCTATAAGAAATGGGGTAATAGCCTGCCTGCCGGCGAGGCAGGCAAGACAGACATTACTATGGCTGATATGCTTGATTGGTATGTTCGGGCTACCAAAGAATTAGATGAAGATGAGGGCCAGAAAGAATTCAAAAAACTTGAGGAAGGAGATAGTGAGAATCGAGAGCTTTGGAAAAAGTTTCGGGATGTATCTTTGGAAGAATTAAAAAAGACTTATCAGGTTTTAGGAACACATGAATTCGATACCTATAAAGGCGAATCAGATTATGAGCCAGAGTTAAAACCGCTTATTGAGCGATTAGAAAAAGAGGGTAAAGCCAAAGAAAGCGAAGGAGCTTTGATTTTTGATTTAGAGAAATACAATTTACCGCCCGGACTATTAAGAAAGACTGATGGGGCAACTTTGTATTTAACTCGTGATCTAGCCAGCTTAGGTGATCGGCTAAAGGAGTATAAACCAGAAAAGGCCCTTTATGTTGTGGCCAATCAGCAGGCTCTACATTTCGAACAACTATTTGCGGTTGCTAAGGAATTAAATATGGCTGGCAGTGAATTAGTGCACGTGAAGTTTGGGATGGTTCTTGGTGAAGATGGAAAAAAGCTCGCCACTCGAGAGGGGAAAGTGATTCCATTGCAGGAGGTAATTGATAAGATTACTGAATTGGCTCATGAAACTGTGAAGCAAAAAAATTCTGACTTGTCTGGAGAAGAAATGGAGAAGGTTGCTCACGTCGTAGCCATCGGAGCACTTAAATATAATGATCTTAAACAACATCCTTATTCCGATATTGAATTTGATTGGAAAGCGATGCTGGATTTGTCGGGCAATAGTGGACCATACATTCAATATACTTACGCCCGTTTGGCCAACATATTGGCCAAAGCGGGCAATTACCAATTACCAATTACCAATTATCAATTATTGACGGAACCAACCGAACGGGCATTGATGAAACAACTTTTAGATTATCCAGAAGCTATCAAAGAATGTGCTGAACGCTACGCCTTAAATAGTCTTGCCCTTTATTTATATGATTTGGCTCATCTTGCTAATCAATTCTACGAACAAGTCCATGTTTTAGATGATGAGAATGAGGAGCGCAAAAATGCCCGCCTCACTCTCATCGCCACTGTCGCTCGTACCCTCAAACAAGGCCTAAAACTTCTCGGCATAGAAACATTAGAAAGGATTTAAAAAACCTTTGTTTTATGGTACTGTAGGGTCGTATGTACGACTTTAATAAGGTAGAGCGTGATATCCAGAATTTCTGGAAAGACCACGATATTTTTAATAAGTCACTTGAAAAAACCCGAAAGGGCAAACGTTTTGTTTTTTGGGAAGGTCCGCCGACAGCCAATGGCATGCCCCATACGGGCCACTTCTTAACTCGTATTTATAAAGATTTTTACGGCCGATACAAAACCATGCGTGGATTTATGGTTGTGCGTAAAGCGGGTTGGGACACTCATGGTCTGCCTGTAGAGATAGAAGTGGAGAAAGAGTTAGGTTTTAATAATAAAAAACAGGTTGAAGAATATGGGATTGCTAAATTTAATCGCAGGGCACGAGAAAGTGTTTGGAAGTATACCAAAGAGTGGGAGGATCTAACTCGGAAAATGGGTTTTTGGTTGGACCTAGATCACCCATACGTTACCTATCAGACAAATTATATGGAGTCGGTTTGGAGTATTTTGAAAACTATTTGGGACAAAGAATTACTCTATCAAGCTCACAAGATTGTTCCTTTTTGTGTTCGCTGTGGTACACCACTTTCTGCTCACGAAGTTTCTCAGGGATACAAATTAGTTACTGATCAGTCAGTCTATTTAAAATTTAAAATCAAGGATCAGGACAATACTTTTATTCTTGCTTGGACAACTACACCATGGACCTTGCCCGGCAATGTTGCCTTGGCCGTGGGTGCTGAAATTGATTATGTTACTGTCGAGCAAAACGGTGAAAATTATATAGTAGCAAGAGATTTGGTTGAGAAAATTTTTGGCACTACTGACTATTCGCTATCCACCACTCACTATAGAGGCTCTGAATTGGTAGGCTTAGAGTATGAACCACTATTTGATGTACCAGAACTGAAATCAGAAAAATCATACAAAGTTTATGATGCTGATTTTGTAACCACGACTGATGGTACGGGCGTAGTCCATACGGCTGTGATGTACGGAGAAGATGATTATGTTTTGGGAACTAAACTTGATTTGCCGAAATTCCATACTGTTAACGAGCAGGGTCATTTTATTGATTCTCTAGGTGATGGTTTGGCTGGTAAATATGTAAAAAGCAAAGGCACTGAAGATTTAATAATAGAAAAACTTAAAGAAAAAAATTATCTACTCAAAACTGAAGCCTATGAGCATGAATATCCGTTTTGCTGGCGCTGTAGCACGCCCTTGTTGTATTACGCCAAAACTGCGTGGTTTATTCGAACCTCGGCTATTAATAAGGAATTATTAGCTAACAACGCGACGGTAAATTGGATCCCAGAACATGTTAAAGATGGGCGATTCGGTCAGTGGTTAAAAGAAGGCAGAGATTGGACGCTTTCTCGTGAGAGGTACTGGGGAACACCATTGCCTATTTGGGAATGTGGCCAATGTGATCACAAAACAATAATTGGCTCAGTAAAAGAATTAGAAAAACAATCTCTTGGTCCCAAGAATACTTATTATGTGATGCGTCATGGCGAGACGACACGTAATGAGAATGTCCAAAAGATAATCAACTCAAGGCTAGAAACAGATACCTATCATCTGACCGATGAGGGTCGGGACGGCGTTAAACATTCTTTGGAATTATTAAAGTTACATGATATTGATGCGATTTATGCATCTCCATTTTTGCGCACAAAAGAAACAGCAGAAATTGCGGGACAAGTTTTGCACCACAAAGTTGAAATAGATGACAGGTTAGTTGAATCTGGGCATAGCCCAGAATTAGAAGGTAAATCAGAAGTTGATTACCCCGATACTGATAAAAATCTAGAGAGTCCACAATCAATTCGAACTCGTTTGAGTGATTTTATGATGGATTTGGAGTCGAAGCATCGCAATAAAAACATTTTGATTGTTACTCATGCCCATCCCATGTCTTTTCTGCAGGCAATTGCTCATGGATATTCAGAAGTGGAAGTGAACAATCCAGATATTTTCCCATACCATATCCCCAGCTTAGCAGAAATTAGCAAGCTTGAATGGCGTAAAATTCCACGCAATGAATATGGAGAGTTAGATTTACATCGGCCGTTTATCGATAACGTTTTGATCAAGTGTTCGAAGTGCAAATCAAAAATGGAAAAAATTCCTGACTTGATTGATGTTTGGTTTGATTCCGGGGCGATGCCTTATGCCCAATGGCATTATCCATTTGAGAACAAAGATATTTTCAAAAAACAATTCCCAGCCGATTTTATAGTGGAGGGAATGGACCAAACGCGAGGTTGGTTCTGGACTTTGATGGCCATTTCAACATTGCTTGGTCGCGGAGCACCATATAAAAATGTTATGGCTCTTGGGTTTACGCTTGATGAAAAAGGAGTAAAAGAATCTAAATCGAAGGGTAATTACACTCCAGTTCTTGAGATGATTAACAATAACGGCGCCGATGTTTTGCGCTGGTACTTTGCTTCTTCTATGACTGCTGGCGAGAACAAGTCTGTAATTGCACGAGAGATTCAAGATAAGTTGAAAGGTTTCTTCTTTACTCTTCAAAACTGCGTTCGTTTCTACGAGTTGTATTCAACAGAAGATAAACAAGAATTATCTAAACTGACGACTTTGGATAAGTGGCTAATGTCTAGACTACACAGAATGATTAACTCTGTTACTGAAAATATTGAGGCTTATGATGTGACAACTGCTGGCCGAACCATCGAACAATTTGTGTCCGATGATTTATCAAATTGGTGGTTAAGACGATCACGTCGTCGAAAAGAGGCGTTGCCTTTGTTGCGACATGCCCTATTAGAGCTAGCAAAAGTGCTCTCACCGTTTACCCCCTTTATGGCTGAAGATATCTGGCAACGATTGGGTGGGGAAGGAGAATCAGTTCATCTTTCAGATTGGCCAAAAGTGACCAAGAAATATATCGACGATAAGCTCGAAGATGAAATGGTCTCTGCTCGTGATCTTATTGCTCAAGGATTAGCCCAACGCAAAGAAAAGCAATTCAAAGTTCGTCAGCCACTAGGATCAGTAATCATAAAGAGGTCTAAATTCTCGAATGATATTGAGGGGCTTATAAAAGAAGAGCTTAATATTAAGAAGATTGTCTACGACCCCGCAAAATCATCTACTGATGATCGCGGGGCGAGCATAATTCTTGATTTTGAATTAACTCCAGCATTGATTCGTGAGGGTTATGCTCGTGAGTTGATGCGCCAAATTCAAGACATGCGCAAAGAATCTAAATACCAAATGGATGAGCCTGCTATGGTTGATTGGCATAGTGAAGATAAGGAAATAATTTCTGCAGTTACAGAATGGGCCGAAGAAATTAAAAAGGATACTGTCTTGAAAGTTTTGGAACAAAAACCAAAACACGGCTCATATGATGTTGAAAAAGACTCTGAATTGGCCCCAAGTAAGAAAATCTGGGTAGGGATTAAGAAATAGAATGCACAGACCAGAAGATATAGAAAATCAAATGACTGAAGAAGAAGAGATGCTTAAAATGTCACCATTAGACTTCGATCAATCACCCAATGGTTGGCGGAAAGTGTCAGATACTGGTGGAGATTGTGGGAGGGCGGTTGAGCTAATCCGAAAATATATAGATAGAAATTTAAAAATAATAATCACTCCCAGAGAAGGGAAACATCGGTTGCCAATAAAAATAATGTATTTTCACATAGGGCAACTATTAGCTTCACAGGGGCCAGATTATTATCAGGAGGCAATAAAAGAATTTAAGAGTTCTGTATATGAAAATAGTGAGGACAGAGAATGTTGGAACGCATATGTCTCTGCAACTATAGGGTTTTTAGAGGGCGACATAAATAAAGTTGAAGAAGCTATCGAAACCATCAACAACTCAAAAGAATCTGATAAAATGAGCGGAAACTTGGGAATAGTAATAAATTTTAAGAAAGTATTATTGGCGGGAGAAAATAGTTACAATAAGGCCTATAACATGGAAAGAAATTAAATGAGAACCAAAGCGATTGTGATTAAAAAAATGCAGGCAAATGAGTTTGATCAGATTGTGACTTTGTATTCAGAAGATTTTGGAACTATGAGGGCAATGGCTAGGGGAGTGTATCGACCGACATCGGTGCAGTCAATGCATTTAGAATTACTCAATAGTATTGAATTCGAGGTCATTCATGGTCGATCATTGCCCATTATCTCTTCAGCCATGATGAGTCATCAATATCAAGGGATACGGAGTTCTCTTCCAAAACTTGCCGCCGTCCAGTTTTTTACGGAAGTTTTGGATAAGATTGCTTTTGAAAACGAAAAAGATGAATACCTTTGGGAGTTCTTAAGCACCATGATGGTCGATTTTGATAATGCTTCTCCCGAAGAAGTGATGCCACTTTTTAGAAAACACCAAGCAGGATTTTTAAAAGTTTTGGGTTATGCTCCTCAAATTGATCGATGTGTAGTTTGCTCTACGGACCCTATTGTTGGGACAGAACGAATGGTGGCGCTAAGCACGGAATTGGGGGGAGTAATGTGTGCTAATTGTTTTTTGGAAGGTGGGCAAGGTATTCTGTTAGAAAAAGCAGATCTTGGCTCTCTGGTGGGTTCAGGAGTTGCTCCTACTGGAAAACACTCAACTTTAGATACATTTTTTGAATATACTGTGGGGCGCAAGATTTCTTCCCTAGAATTCTTATATCAGGTGATAAAGTGATATAATGACCTAAACACAATTAATACAATTTAAATTTTGACTTATGGAAGAATTCATACAAACACCTCTTTATCCAGATCCTATTACACCTACTCAGCCAATCATGCCGATTAAACGTAATATTTCTAAACATATTTTCAGATGGCTCGTTGGTTTGGCTGTAGTCTTGGTGGGGATCAGTGCTACACTTTTTTATTTTGGTAGTTCTTCGTTTACGGAAAGTGGTATTACCTTGACTGTGACTGGTCCAAATCAGGCGTCAGTTGGTGACGAGGTTACCTATAAGGTTCATATTGAAAATAATACCAAAACAGCACTGCATAGCATAAAGCTTTCATTTACTCATCCTCAGAGTTCAGCCATTCTTAAAGATGGGCAGATTATAAATAGTAATGGCAATGTCCAAGTAATAGACATAGAAGATCTTTCGGCTGGCGCTTCTCGGGATGAGGAGTTTCATTCATTTATAGTTGGCGATAAGGGGAACATTAAAGTGGCTCTGGCTAAGCTTGATTTTAAAGTTGAGAATATAAAGTCATCATTCGAAAAAACTGCTCAATTTTCAACAACAATTTCTGACACTCCCGTCCCGATTACCTTTGTTGGCCCGCCAACTTCTGTCTCTGGCGAAGCCGTGACTTATCTTCTTGATTATCGTAATCAAACCCAAGATGATATTTCCGGATTGCAATTAGTGTTGTCTTACCCAGACGGATTTAGAGTGACCAAGGTTTTACCAAAAGCCACTACCGGTAACACTGTTTGGAGTTTACCATTGTTGAAAAAAGGCTCTGGGGCTCGAATTGTAATTGATGGAGTTTTAACTGGCCAACAAGGAGATACAAAATCTTTCAATGTTACCTTGCAACGGGATATCAATGGGACTTATGTCGATTATGAAAAAGATACTGTAACCACTCTGATTTCTTCACCATTGTTGAAAGTTAGTGCGTCAGTAAATGGCAATGCTAATTATATTTCATATCCTGGCGATACGCTTCTGTATTCAATTCAGTACACCAACACATCAAATTTCACCTTTAGTGGCCTAACTCTAAGGGCTAAATTATCTGGCAGTATGTATGATTTATCATCGATTGATCCAAGGGGGGGATTCTATGATTCTTCCACTAGCACAATTAATTGGAATTCAACTGTTGTTCCAGCTTTTAACGCTCTTGCTCCTCGGGCAACTGGCGTGGTTGTTTTTTCTGTAAAATTAAAACAGACTTCAGGCTCAAGCTCAAATAACACCCTAGCTCACGCAACTGTTACACTGGAGACAGAAAATGTACCCGATACTATTAGTGGGAATAGTGTCACTGTTACAAATGATATTCTTACAAAAATCACTAGCCAACCGACATTTAGCCAGAAGGCATATTATAAGGATCCATCATTTGGTTCGTCTGGCCCAATGCCACCTGAAGCTGGAAAGAATACGGTCTTTACTATTCATTGGTTAGTAACTAATCCCGGAAATACTGTTTCCAACACCAAGATAGTAGGCACATTGCCTCAAGGCGTAATTTGGAAAAATATATTTACTGTTGGGGCTGGCCAGCCTCAACCGACGTTTAATAAGAACACATCTCAAGTTATTTGGGACATTGGGTCGTTACCCTTCGGAGTTGGTACAGACGGCACCCTCCCTTATGGACTTGTTTTTCAGGTTAGTGTGAAGCCGTCACCAACTCAAGTAGGTTTTGAAATTCCAATTCTAACGGGAGCAAGGTTTTCTGGAGTCGATAGTTTCACCTTGCAAAATATTGCTATCACTAATCTAGATATTAATACTAACTTCACGGTTGATCGCCCCGGAGAAGGCGTGGTCCAACCCTAGCCACTTTATGCTTAAAACTGAGTCGATCCCATACATAGATAGTGATAGCAAGATAGCTGATTTCGAAAAGAAACGTTTAGCGTTCTGGCTCGATACTGTCCCGAGCGATGTTCGTCGACTTGAATATGAACTATGGAAAGGATACCGATCCCTGCACCATCTTGGTGTTCGCCAGTTTGATACTAGAGAGAAGATAGGGGGTAGACACGTGCTCTTAAAACCATTCACCGAACAAGATAAAAAAGATTCTTGGCAAGAATTTCAAGAAAGTTTTTTGCATGGAGAAGATAGGCGGATTAGATTTCAAGAAATATTAGAACAGGCGAAACTGGATATTCCCACCATATTAGATAGACTACCTCAAGAGGTGCGTGATAAAGTTCGTATTATTGCCATAACTGGCTCAAGTGCTTATGGCCCTCGTCGGGCTGGAGAGAGATTATCGGACATAGATATAAACATTCTCATAGACACAGAAGACGGGTTACTTAATTTTGAACAAAGACCGTCAGTGGAAGATAAAACGCCCTACCACATAGTTGTTACCGGATATGGAGATTCTGCTCGACTCGATCGAGAAATGATACATTGGTTATTGTATCCTCATGTTCCAATATCTAATGCCTATGGAACTCGCGAGCTACTTGATATTATAAATAATCTTGTTGTTGCAACGATTCCTCGAGCAGAAGAAATCAAAAAGAAAATATCAGAACTTGACCAACAGTTTCGTGTTAGGGCTCAAGGAGGAATAGAAAATTAGATTTATGATCAAAGTATTACTTATATACGGTGGGCCATCTGGTGAGCACGATATTTCTTTGCAGAGCGCTCAAGTAGTTGCAAAAAACTTGGATTCTCATAAGTATGATGTCGTGCATGTTGTTGTAGGGCGAGACGGCGAGTGGAGATTCTTGCCAGGACCGGATGGTATTCATCAAGCAGGGGCCCTTAAACTTATTCAAGAAGAACATTTTGATGTGGCGATGATTATGATTCATGGAGAGTTTGGCGAAGATGGCCAGCTTCAGATGCTTTTTGACAGTATTCAGTTGCCATATATTGGATCAGGACCTGTAGCTTCTGCTCTAGCTATGGATAAAGTAAAAACTAATGTTGCGTATCGCGACGCAGGGTTTACTGTCCCTGACTTTTTTGTAATTACACGCTTTGATGATCTTGCGATTTTGCCCAACCACTGCAAGTACCCACTAATTTTAAAGCCAGTCCATGGTGGCTCAAGTGTGAATATGGCAATCGTCCATGACGAAGATGGCCTAAGAAGTTTCGTGAGTACTGCCACAAGAAATGATGATCTTATCGCCCAAGAATATATCATAGGCAGAGAGTTTACTTGTGGTATTCTTGAAAAAGATGATGGGTCACCACTTGCATTGCCCCCGACAGAAATAATACCAAAAGGCTCATCTTTTTTTGACTACACGGCAAAATATACACCGGGAGCTACACAGGAAATCACCCCACCCAATTTACCACATGATCAGATATTAGAATTACAAAACCTAGCCCTTAAGGCTCATGCTGTGTTAGGATGTCAGGGTATCTGTCGTTCAGACTTTATTTTAAGAGATGGTATTTGGTATATTCTTGAAACTAATACGATACCTGGAATGACCGAAACTAGCCTCATTCCACAAGAAGCAAAAAGTGCGGGCATTGATTTTCCAGAGTTACTAGATATGCTTATTAATTCTGCGCTCAATAATAAGAAATAGGTCATGGCTGAACAAAACAAATTAGAAAAAATAGTGGCTCTGTGCAAAAGACGTGGTTTTATTTTTCCTGGGTCAGAGATTTATGGGGGATTGCGCGGGACTTGGGATTATGGGCCCTTAGGTACGGAACTTAAATTTAATTTAAAACAATCTTGGTGGGAATACATGGTTCATAATCGGGAAAATGTGTTTGGAATGAATGCTTCGATTCTTATGAATCCAAAAGTGTGGGAAGCGTCTGGTCACGTAGAATCATTTACTGATCCACTCATAGAGTGCAAGACTTGTAACGAAAGATTTAGAGCTGATAAATCAGAAGATATTCGTGAGCATGAAGAAGCACATGCCAAGAAAAAAGAAAAAATTGAATGGACTGAGCCTAAGCAATTCAATATTCTAGTTGAAGCCAAGCTCGGGGTAGTTGAAGGAGAGAAGACAACCGTGTTCCTTCGGGGAGAAATTACCCAAGGTGTCCATGTCAATTTTAAAAATATTATTGATTCAATGCACCCCAAAATACCATTTGGCTTAGCTCAAATTGGAAAAGCTTTTCGCAATGAGATTACTCCCCGTAATTTTATATTTCGATCTCGCGAATTCGAGCAAATGGAACTGCAGACTTATGTGAAGCCGGATGAGTCCATCGCCACCGACATGTTTAATGAGATGAAAGAATTGCGCTTAAATTGGTATTTGGGTTTGGGAATGAATAAGGATAAATTACGTTTTCGAGAACACGAACCAGATGAGCGCGCGCATTATGCCCGTGCGGCTTGGGATATAGAATACGAAACTCCTTGGGGTTGGGATGAGGCAGAAGGAATTCACCATCGAGGTGACTGGGATTTATCTCGGCATGCTCAATTTTCTGGTCAAGATCTTTCATATCTAGATCCTGAAACCAATGAACGTTTTGTGCCTTGGGTTATTGAAACTTCCGCCGGCGTCGAGCGACCCTTGCTATATTTTTTGCTCGATGCTTATTGTGAAGAAAAAGACCCCACCAAAGACGGAGCAAGTAGGATTGTTCTAAAATTGCACCCCAAACTAGCTCCCTACAAGGTAGCCGTGTTTCCGTTGTTAAAAAATAAACCTGAACTGGTTGAAAAGGCTCGTGAAATATACAAAGAACTAAAGAAACATTTTAATGTAGCTTGGGACGATAGAGGTAATATTGGTAAACGATATTTTTCACAAGATGAAATTGGAACACCTTATTGTGTGACAGTTGATTTTGATACTCTCGAAAAAGAAGGGGATACAGTTACTATTCGTGACCGCGACACCATGAAACAAGAGAGAATTTCTGTTTCAGAATTAAAATCATTTATTCAAAAGTCTCTAGAGCAGTAGGTTAATACCACAAAATAAAGAAACATCACGGGTTGATGTTTCTTTATTTTGTGGTATTCTAGTGAATGAAAGGAGAACTTTTACAATGACAATTGCGGAAAGGTTGACCAAGCTTCATCCGAGATTGCCTGTGCTTTTGGCCAACACGATGGCCAGCAAGGTCATCCAGATCATTAAAAATCGAATCATCGATCCAGCCTTGGCCGACCCTAGAAGGGTCCAAAGAATTCAATCCTGGTCGCCAAAGACCAAATTAACGGCCGAGTGGTTCATGTATGTTTTGAGTGGTGCAGTGCGAACTATGTCCAAGTCGGCGCATCCTGTTCGTCGCATCTTGCAGGAGGCCTTGGCCGAATCACTGACGCAGGTCGGCATCAAAATCACGGAGATTTCGAGTGCTGACCAGTTTGAGATAATCGATGCGACAATGCCATTGCTTCAGGACCGATTTTTTGTTCACGCAAGGACAGATTCTCAATTGCGTGATCGGCTGGATAGTATCTTCGGGTCAGCCTATGATTGGGCAAAGATTTTTGGATCGGCGGAGCAGTTGTTGTCCGATGTCAATCAAAAGACAAAGGATCATCGGCAGTCTCGTAAAGCTCGTGGATGGAGGAGATTCTTATGGTAATAGCACTGACAAAGTTGTTTTTTTCTTCGATTCGAACTGGTGCAGTGTGGGTTACGGAAGCGTTCATCTCGTACTGCGAAATGCTGGTACGCACGGGCCTGCGAACAACGGTTGCAGTTTTTGTCGCAATCTTGCTCATCCGAGCCAGCATCAACTATGACGCCAATTGGCTTTTGCTCATCGGCGTAATGATTGGCGGGCTCGCCTTACTCAGTTTCGCTTTGGTGTGGTCGCTCGTTTACATGACGGCCCGAGCCTTCGCGGAACTTTCGGACATTGCCAAGGAAGAGATCGAGAAACTATCAAACATCTTCTTCTTGTTTTTTGTGACGTTGTTCTATCTTGGTATCGACCAAGCTCAACGCCACCCTGTCCCACTCAAGTTTTTTCTGGGGGTAATGTTCCTGCTGTTCATCAGTGCCATTTTGCCTGGGCGGGGCCAACTGATGACGTTTTTCAGGAAACGCTTTCAGCTCCTTGTCGTGGTGCCAGTGGTCCTTATAACAATCTTGGCGATTGTCCCCGAGGCGATTGTGAGCAGAGTCACGAACGGTCACTGGCTTGAAAAAGCTAGTGGAACCGTTTCGGGTGAAGTTCAATTTCGAATCGACGAACAAGACCAGATTATTGACCTGGCCACTGGTCGACCAATGGAGCTTTTCGAGAGAGTCTCTCCAAAAGGAAAGGCGCCCAAAGCTCTTAAAGGTTGGACCAGAGACAAAGCCGGCAACTATCATCTTTGGAGCTGGTTCGAGGGGCAAAACAATTCGACCTCTTCAGGCCAAGAAATTACCCTCATCACTCTCGCTAAGGTCGACGATATCATCATCGAGACCAAACGGGCTCTTGAAAAGAAACTGGCTGATGAGAAAAACGTCGCTGATCAGCAGATGGCCGTCGCGAAGGCAGAAGCTGCACAGGCCAATGCCCAGAACGAGGCTGTTCAAAAAAGAATTGAGGCCGACCGCCTTATTCGTGAAATTGCTGAAGAAGAACGGCGCGAGCTGGCTCTTCGGCCAATCAAGGTCGAGAGCACTGTTTTTGGGAAACCCGACCAAGGGGAAGGGATTATCATTGTTCGACCAAGCACCCCGTTCATCTATCGGGGTCAGACTGTTCAGCCAGAGCAGAGCGCTATTACCCTGAACGTTGTTGAGGTGAAAGATACCTCCAACAAAAAGGAGTACTTGCTTCTGCTTCAACCTCAGATGCTGATTACCGATGCGTACAGATACGATATCTCCCAGCAAACTGGCGCCTTCAACCTGACTGTCAAGAAAGATGACTCTCGTAGTCTCTTGAAAATTCTTGGCGGAGCCGCCGCCGGGGCCGTCATTGGAGGAATCCTTGATGGCAAGGAAGGGGCTCTAAAAGGATCCTTTGTGGGTATTGCTGTAGGGACCGTCTATGTTGTGTCGGCCCACGGCAAAAAGTTCAAGTTGATGACTGGCGACAAAATGCCAGCCATCATCATCAAGCCTGACCCTTAGGGGGACAAGGCCAAACACGATTTCAGGCCGTATGCGTGCATACGGCCTTTTAATTTGTTTTTTTAAGTTATCACCTAGTCAGGCTATTTGTATTTAGTTACAATAGGGATATGAATAATTATGATGAAAAGATGAAAATTGGTTCCCATACGTTACGGATTGTGGGCTGGGCTTTAGGGGTAATAGTCCTGATTGTTATTGCTACTTTTATATTTAATTCAACCGACGTGTTTAAAAAAGATGGAGATCCGGTTCAACAAGCCAGCGAGCTTGATATAAAGACGTTTTCTTTAGGTGGAGAAGTGACGGCAATTAACTCTGATTCATTGACTGTCAGAACTGGCTGGGTCCAAAAAGGTGAATTTGTTTATTATGATCGGACAATTAAGTTTACCGATAAAACTGAAGTACTAGCAGTTATGAAAACCCAGATATTGCCAGTTCTCAATCAAAATCCACTAGACTATTTCCAAGTCGGCGACAAAATAACCGTCTATGGTGACGGTAATCCCTACATCGTCGATCTCATCACTGCCACAAAAGTAGAAGTTAACCGATAATACGCCAGATTTTATAGATTTGTCAATATTGACGGGGTTGGGAAAATAGTGTTATCTTGAATTTAAGATTTTATATTCGCGTTCGTTAACAATCAAAGGAAGGAGACAGAGATGAGTAAGCATCACAGTTCGCACCATGGGGTCACGTTTTTGTGGCTGATTGCCACCGTGCTCGCGTTGGCCACCTTGAGTTCGGGTGGTTGCGGGAAGAGCCCGACGGGACCGACAGCGTGCAACGATCCAGCCGCGATAAACAACGGCCAGTCCGGTGCTACATGTAAGTACCCCGCAGAATTGCCAGGGACGACGGTTAGGAGCATCGATCTTCCGGGCACAGATAAGAAAATGCTCGTATGGATCGTGGGGTTGAATCCAGCCAAAAACAGTCAACTGACGGTCGGTCAGCAGGCCGT